>Ga0255338_1000913_pt1 | contig 68729 bp, 75 predicted proteins | sample MeOH1_35cm_T4_19_FD_203715 | JGI IMG/M metagenome (GOLD analysis project Ga0255338, IMG submission 203715) | Sandy soil microbial communities from University of British Columbia, Vancouver, Canada - MeOH1_35cm_T4_195 | ecosystem: Engineered > Artificial ecosystem > Sand microcosm > Unclassified ... | reverse complement strand
GCGATGTGGGTGTTGCGGCGGCCCATCCGGCCGCGCGTCAGGGGGATCGTGCCGGCGCGCAGCTCGATCAGGCTCTCGGGGCCGGCGTTCAGCATGATGGTGTCGCCGACCTTGAGGTCGAGCACCCGCTTCAGGCTGATCTGCTGTTCGTCCAGGACGGCGCGGACCTCCATCTGGGTGGTCCAGAGCTCGGTGGCCAGGTGGCTTTCCCAGATGTTGTCGCGGCCGAACTTCTCACCCATGAACTGCTGCAGCAGCATCTTCCGGATGGGTTCCAGCGTCGCGTAGGGCAGCAGCAGCTCGATGCGCCCGCCGCGGTCTTCCATGTCGATGCGCAGCTTCACCAGGATCGCGGCGTTGGCCGGCCGGGCGATGGCGGCGAAGCGCGGGTTGGTCTCCAGGCGATCCAGGGTGAAGGTCACCGGGGTCAGCGGCTCGAAGGCCTCCTTGGCGTCGGCCAGGACCACCTCGACCATCCGCTGAACCAGCACGCGCTCGATGGTGGTGTAGGGCCGGCCCTCGATCCGCATGGCCGCGGTGCCGCGACGGCCGCCCAGCAGCACGTCGACGATCGAATAGATCAGGTTCGAGTCGACCGTCAGCAGGCCGTAGTTGTTCAGCTCTTCCGCCCGGAACACCGAGAGGATGGCCGGCAGCGGGATCGAGTTCAGGTAGTCGCCGAAACGGATCGACGAGATGTTGTCGAGGCTGACTTCGACGTTGTCGGACGTGAAGTTCCGCAGGGAGGTGGTCATCAACCGCACCAGGCGGTCGAAGACGATCTCCAGCATCGGCAGGCGTTCGTAGCTGACCAGCGCCGAGTTGATGATCGCCCGGATGCCGGTGCGCTCGGAGATCTCGTCGTCGGAGAGGTCGAAGCCCAGCAGGCTGTCGATCTCGTCCTGGTTCAGGATGCGCTCGGCCGAATTGGCCTCGGCGGCGGCCGCAGCGGCCCAGTCGGTCTCGCCGCTGGGCGTTTCGGTCTCGGAGAAGTCTTCGGGTTCGTCGGCCATGGTTTCGGTGATGCAACTGCGCGGACGCTAGTTGATCAGCATCTCCTCGATCAGGACGGCGTTGGCCTTGCCCGGCGCGATCACCAGGTTCACGCGGCGCAGGATCTCCATGCGCAGCTGGTACGAACCCTGGCTGCCCGAGAGGTCCTCAGGCCGCAGTTCGCGCAGGAAGGTCTGGAACATGTCCTGGAGCCTGGGCATGTTGGGGTCGAGTTCCTCGACCATGGTCTCGTCCGGCAGTTCCAGGGTGAGCTTGAGCTTCAGGAAGGTCGGGCGGCCGTCGGCGGTCTGCATGTTCACGACCACGTCGGGCAGGGTGTAGAAGACGACGCCGTCAGGGCCCTCGCGGACCACGGCCGCGCCCTTTTCGCCTTCCTTGCCTTCCTTCTTTTCGTCCTTCTTCTTGCCCTTCTTCTTTTCCTTGGCGTGGTCCCCGCCCTTCTCGGCGGCCGCATCGGGCTTGGGGGCCAGGAACACGAACGCGGCCGTGCCGCCGCCGCCCAGCACCAGGACCGCGGCGACGCCGCCGATGATCAACATCTTGAGCGGCAGCTTCTTCTTGGCGGGGGCCTCGCCCTCCACGCCTTCGGCGCCTTCGGGGGCCTCGGCCTCCTTGGCATCCTTCGGCTTCTTTTCCTTCTTCGCCACGCGCCCGGTTCCTCAGAGAAGACGGCCTTCGAATATCAGCGTCACGAGGAATGGCGGGCTTTGGTTAAGAAGCCGTTTTTAACACCTCTTAACGGGCGCGATTCCTGCCCGGCAGTTTCCGCCGCTCGGCCGCCGTTAACTTTCTTATTTGTTGATTTTGCTTAGCTTTTAAACTGGCCCAAAGCTTGCAGACCCGGAGGACCATAAAGTCGCACTCCAAGGTCGCCTGTTAATGGACAACGCAGTCTACGTCGGGGTCTCCCGCCAGATGGTCCTCCGTCGCGAGATGGACATCATCGCCAACAACATCGCGAACGCCGACACGACCGGCTTCAAGGTCGAGTCGCTGATGCAGAAGACCGATCCCGGCGAGCCTGCGGTCACCCTGGGCGGCCCGCGCCCGGTCAAGTTCGTCGCCGCCGACATGGTGGCCCGCGATTTCGGCCAGGGCGCCATGAACAAGACCGGCGCCACGCTGGACATGGCCATCGAGGGCGAGGGCTTCTTCCAGATCCAGACGCCGAACGGCCCCCGCTTCACCCGCGACGGCCGCTTCACCACCGACCAGACCGGCAAGCTCGTGACCCAGGGCGGCCAGCCCGTGCTGGACGACGGCGGCGGCGAGATCCTGATCGACGCCGAGAAGGGGCCCGTCGCGATCGGCGCCGACGGCTCCATGAGCCAGGGCGACGAGCGGGTCGGCAAGGTGGGCATGTACGCCTTCGCCAACCAGAGCGCCCTCGAGAAGGCCGGCGACAACACCTTCCGCAACAGCTCCAACCTCCAGCCGCAGCCCGCCGCGACGGCCAAGCTGCGCCAGGGTTTCCTGGAGACCTCCAACGTCAAGCCGGTCCTGGAGATCACCCGCATGATCGAGGTGAGCCGGGCCTACGAATCCACCGCCAAGATGATCGATGCCGAAGCCGACCTGTCGCGCCGCTCCGTCGAGCGCCTCGGCCGGGTTCAGTAAGAGGATAACGACCGATGCAAGCTCTCCGCACCGCCGCGACCGGCATGGCCGCCCAGCAGATGAACGTCGAGGTCATCTCGAACAACATCGCCAACATGAACACCGTGGCGTTCAAGCGCCAGCGGGCCGAGTTCCAGGACCTGCTCTACCAGACGCTCCAGGCGGCCGGCACCCAGTCCTCGGACCAGGGCACCATCGTCCCCACGGGCGTGCAGATCGGCGCCGGCGTGAAGGCCAGCGCGGTCTACCGCATCGGCACCCAGGGCTCGCTGACCCGCACCGACAACCAGTACGACGTGGCCATCAACGGCCGCGGCTACCTGCAGGTGCTGCTGCCCTCGGGCGAGAACGGCTACACCCGCGCCGGCAACCTGTCGGTCAATGACCAGGGCCAGCTCGTCACCCAGGACGGCTACCAGATCCAGCCGGCGATCACGATCCCGGCCGACGCCGTCTCCGTCTCCATCTCCAAGGCGGGCCAGGTCGAGGTGACCCAGGCCGGCCAGACCAACCCCAGCGTGGTTGGCGTCCTCGAGCTCGCCACCTTCATGAACGACGGCGGCCTGGAAGCCATCGGCGATAACCTGCTGAAGGAAACCGCCGCCTCGGGCGCCCCCACCACCGGCACCCCGGGCTCGGTGGGCATCGGCACCCTCGTGCAGGGCTATACCGAAGCCTCCAACGTCGACGCGGTGGCGGAAATCACCGCCCTGATCGTCGCCCAGCGCGCCTACGAGATGAACTCCAAGGTCATCTCCACCGCCGACAACATGCTGTCGACGGCCAACCAAGTGAAGGCCTGAGCCCATGAAGGCGTTCGTGTTCCTGGCCGCCCTGGCGTTCGCCGCCCCGGCCCTGGCCGCCACCCCGGTGACGCTGAAGGCCGACGCGGTCGACGCCGACGGCGTGGTCACCCTGGGCGACATCTTCGCGGGCGCGGGCGCCGCAGGCTCCGTCCCCGTGGCCTCGCGCACGGGGAACAGCGTCATGCTCAGCGCCGCGGCCGTGCGCGGCGCGGCGGCCCGGGCGGGCCTCGACTGGGCCAATGCCGAAGGCCTGCGCCAGATCGTCGTCCGCGGCGGCGCGACCGCCGGTCCGGCCGGCGGCGTCGCCGCCCGCGGCAACGTGGACGTCCTGACCTGGGCTCGCTCGATCTCGGCCGGAGAGCTGGTGCAGCCGCAGGACCTGGTCTGGGGCAAGGCGGCCATGGCGCCGGCCGACGCTCCCAACGATCCCGACGCCGTCGTCGGCCTGGCCGCCCGCCGCGCGCTGCGCGCCGGCGCCGCCGTGGCCAGCCGCGACGTTTCCGCCCCGATGGTGGTCAAGGCCAACGAGATCGTAACCCTCGTCTACGACAACCAAGGCGTCTCGCTCGCGCTCCAGGCCAAGGCCCTTTCCGGCGGCGCGGTCGGCGAAACCATCAACGTGCAGAACGTCACGTCGAAGAAGACCGTCGCCGCCGTGGTCACCGGACCCGGCCAGGCAGCGGTCGGCCCCGGTGCGGAGCAGCTGAAGCTGGCCCGTTCTTCCCGTTACGCGCTCCGTTGAAGGAAGCCCCGATGCGTCTCCGCCTGCTCGCTCTCGTCGCCCTCTCTCCCCTCGCCGCCTGCTCCACGGTCTCCGAGGCCGTCCGAGGCCCGGAACTGGCCCCGGTGGGCTATCCCGCCCAGCTGGCGCCGATCACCCAGACGAACGTCTCGGTCCGCGAGCCCGGACCGCAGCCCGCCAGCGCCAACTCGCTGTGGCGCACGGGCGCGCGCGCCTTCTTCAACGACCAGCGCGCCGGCCGCGTCGGCGACATCCTGACGGTGCAGATCGACATCGACGACAGCGCCAAGACCAACAACGCCTCGTCCAGCTCGCGGACCTCGGGCTCCAGCATGGGCGTCCCGCATCTCCTGGGCCTCGAGACCACGCTTGGGAAAATCCTGCCGGGCGGGTTCGATCCCGCGACCATGGTCGAGACCAACTCGGCCAACAACAACGCCGGCGCGGGCTCGGTGAACCGCCAGGAGAAGATCAACCTGACGATCGCCGCGGTGGTCACCGGCATCCTGCCCAACGGCAACATGGTGATCCAGGGCACCCAGGAGGTCCGCACCAACGCCGAGCTGCGCCAGCTGACGGTCGCCGGCATCGTGCGCCCGGAAGACATCTCCTCCGCCAACACCATCCGGCACACCCAGATCGCCGAAGCCCGCATCAGCTACGGCGGCCGCGGCGACATCAGCCGGGTCCAGAAGACCCCGGCCGGCCAGTCGCTGGTGGAACGCTTCTCCCCGTTCTGAGCCTTGCGCCGGCTCGCCGCCCTCACCCTGACCGCGGCCGCCCTCCTGGGCGGCTGCACGTCGTTTGGGCCGCCCGATCCGGTGTTCACCTGGCGGCGTGACGACGCGGACGACGCCCCGCGCCTGCTGCTCGTCGCGCCGTACGCCCCTGCCCCGCGAATGACGCTGTCCTGCCAGCCCGGCTCCGGCGCCGTCGATCTCACCCTGGTCGGCCGCCGCGCCGACGGCGCCGTGATCGAACTCCACGCCGGCGAGGTCTGGAACCGCTACCCCGGCGCCGGCGTCGCCGCCCACGGCCCCGACGCCCCGCTCGAGATCCAGACCCGCCTCAACGCCGCCGACCCCGTCCTCGCCCACTTCGCCGACGCCGGCGAACTCACCGTCGTGCAAGGCGAGGTCGTGATCCGCACGACCGGCGCCTTCGCCCAGGCCCACGACTTCCTGGCGCTCTGCCGGGCGGGGTAGGCAGAGCCCTACTCCTCTCCCAGGCGCGGCAGCGCCGTGGGAGAGGTTGGGAGAGGGCGGCGCCGACCCCGGGCGGGGCGCTCCGATTGGATCAAGGCCCCGCCGACTAGCCACTGCCGACACGTCCGCGCCTTCGGATCCAAGGCTTGGATTGACCGAACCGCCGAGCCGCCCTCACCCGACCTCTTGTATGTTGAGGTTCTGCTAGCTTGGGGTGTCTTCCGGGACGCCCGCCTGACGCTGGCACGTCAGGCGGGCCGTCGGTGGAGGGGCCGTCCGTTACCTCTGAGCCCGTGAGGGCTGCGTGGGAGCAGGGCCGCCGCCGACGTTTCCATGACCCGGATGGTTGCAGGGACTTTGAGGTCCGAAACCACAAGGAGGGGTCGAGTGGAACACGGTCAGTCTAGCACAAGGGTGGGTGGGATCGACGTCGGCAAGCATCGGCTGGACGTGGCGATCCATGGCCTGGAGGACGAGACGCAGGCCGCCCAAGATGCCCGCTTGCTCATTGATCTGCCCCTGCGCCCCGCCGCGCACCGCGGACTGTGGACCACTTGATGCAATTAATTCGCAATTTCAACTAAGAATCGCGATGGTGGCGGTTGCGACCGTCGTCGACCCTGGCATGCTCGGCCAGCAGTCGCGCCGGCTGCGGTGGGCGGGGGCTCCATATGAATCGCGACCATCGCCTGCTGTTCGGCCCGCTGGCCGCCGTGATCCTGCTCCTGGGCATTCCAGGCCTGGCGCTTCTGGTCCCCGCTTACGACCCCGTGCGGCAGACCGTCAGCGAGATCGGCGAGGTCGGCTCGCCGGCGCGGATCCCGTTCGCCGCCATGCTCAGCGCGGTCGCCGTCTGCACCCTGATGTTCGCCCTGGCGCTGCGCCGTGTAGCGAAGGAGGCTAGGCGCTCGCCCGTGGGCGCCTGGCTCACAGCCTTCATGGCGATCTGCGTGGCCGGCGTCGGGCTTTTCGCCTTCCCGCACCCCCTGCACAACGTCTTCGGCATCGCCGAGCTGATCGGCTACCAGGCGCCGCTGGTCCTGGCCCTCACCTGGCGCGGCGAACCCCGGCTGCGGACCGCGGTGGCGATCTGCGGAGTCATGGCGCTGGTCGTCTGGATCGCGCTGGCCCTCAACCTGACGTCGCTCGCGCGCAGCGGTGCGATCTGGGACGCCGTCGGACCGATCTACGGCCTCGTCCAGCGCGCCCTCTTCGCCGCTTGGTTCGGCTGGTGCGCGGTGTTGGGCGTGGAGCTCTGGCGGCGCGAGCATCCCTAGCCAGCAACCTTGACTAGAGGCCGCAACGTCCTCCACGACAGACGTCGCATGGTTGGCTGGGGCGGGCGAGGTGGCGATCAAGACTTACGGACCGATCGATCCGACCCCGCTGGCGCGAACGTTGGTGCTCTGGATCTGGATCGATCTCGCCAGCAACCTCGTGGCTGGGGCGGCGACCCTCTACCACGCACGCGCGCTGGCCGAGCTGCCGCCGGACACCCCAGTGAGTTTCTGGGACGGCCTCCCGGTCTTGGGGCAAGCCGACACCATCGCCTTCCTCGGGATCGCGCCGGCGATCGCCTCGCTGCTCGTAGCCGGCTTCCTGTCGCTCAAATGGATCTATCGGGTGAACCGCAACGCCCATACCTTCGCGCGGGGCCTGACCGTCCGGCCCGCCTGGGCGGTCGGGTGGTTCTTCGTTCCCTTCGCCAACCTTCTGATGCCCTTTCGGGGCGTTGCCCAGGCTTGGCGGGCGACCACTGAACCATCGCGATGGAAGGAGGCGTCGCTCCCGTCGACCCTCCGGCTCTGGTGGGGGCTCTGGCTGGTCTTTGGCCTCGTCGACAACGCGTCGTTCCGGGTCGAGCTGCGGGCCACAGACCTCCAGACGCTGGCCGCGGCCGACTACCTCACGATCCTGGCGTCGGCGATCCGCGTTCCGTTGGACCTGGTCTTCATGCGAATGGTCCGGAATCTGACCGCGATGCAGGCGTCAGCCCTGCACCGTCAGACCTTCAGCTAAGCCCGCCGACCCTTCGCCGAGGCGTTGTCGACGCCCAGCGCGGCCAGCGCCGTCCGCACGATCCCATCCGCATCCAGGCCGGCCAGGGCGTACATCAGGTCCGGCTTATCGTGGTCCTGGAAGATGTCGGGCAGCGTCAGAGTGCGGACCTTGAGGCCGCGGTCCAGGGCGCCGTGTTCGGCGAGGGCGTGCAGGACGAAGGCGCCGAAGCCGCCGACCGCGCCCTCCTCCACCGTGATCAGCGCCTCGTGCTCGCGGGCCAGCCGCAGCAGCAGGTCGATGTCCAGCGGCTTGGCGAAGCGGGCGTCGGCGACGGTGGCCGAGAGGCCGCGGGCGGCCAGCTGGTCGGCGGCCTTCAGCGCCTCGCCCAGGCGCGTCCCGAACGACAGGATGGCGACAGCCGTCCCCTCGCGGACGATCCGGCCCTTGCCGATCTCGAACGGCGCGGCCATCACCGGGATCTGGACGCCGGTGCCCTCCCCACGCGGATAGCGGAACGCCGAGGGGCGGTCGTCGATGGCGACGGCCGTCGCCACCGCCTGGGCCAATTCGGATTCATCCGACGGGCCCATGACCACCATGCCCGGCAGCGCGCCCAGGAAGCCCACGTCGAACGAACCCGCGTGCGTCGCGCCGTCCGCGCCCACCAGGCCCGCGCGGTCGATGGCGAAGCGGACGGGCAGGCCCTGGATCGCCACGTCGTGGACCACCTGGTCGTAGCCCCGCTGCAGGAAGGTCGAATAGATCGTGCAGAACGGCTTCATGCCGTCGGCGGCCAGGCCCGCGGCGAAGGTCACCGCGTGCTGCTCGGCGATGCCGACGTCGAAGGTGCGCTCGGGGAACTTCGCCCCGAACATGTCGAGCCCGGTGCCGGACGGCATGGCCGCCGTGATCGCCACGATCTTGGGATCGACCTCGGCGTGCTTGATCAGTTCCTGGGCGTAGACCTTGGTGTACTGCGGGGCCGTCGCCTGGGCAGGTTTTGCCTGCAGCCCGGTGACCACGTCGAACTTGACCACCCCGTGGTACTTGTCGGCGGCGTTCTCGGCCGGGCCGTAGCCCTTGCCCTTCTGGGTCACCACGTGGACCAGGACCGGCTTGTCGTCGATCTTGCGGGCGTTCTGCAGGACGTGGACCAGGGCGTCCATGTCGTGGCCGTCGATCGGGCCGACGTAGTAGAAGCCCAGCTCCTCGAACAGGGTGCCGCCGGTGACCATGCCGCGGGCATATTCCTCGGCCTTGCGGGCGGCTTCCTGCAGCGGCTTGGGGAAGGCCTTGGAAACCGCCTTGCCCAGGTTGCGGATCGACTGGTAGCCACCGCCCGAGACCAGCCGGGCGAAATAGGCGCTCATCCCCCCCACCGGCGGGGCGATCGACATGTCGTTGTCGTTGAGGATGACGGTGAGCTGCTTGGTCGTCTCGCAGGCGTTGTTCATGGCCTCGTAGGCCATGCCGGCGCTCATCGAGCCGTCGCCGATGACGGCCACGACCTTGTTGTCCTGGCCCTTGGCGTCCCGGGCGGCGGCGAAGCCCAGCGCCGCCGAGATCGAGGTGGCGGCATGCGCCGCGCCGAACGGGTCGTACTCGCTCTCCGAGCGCTTGGTGAAGCCCGACAGACCCCCGCCCTGGCGCAGGGTGCGGATGCGGTCGCGCCGGCCGGTGAGGATCTTGTGCGGATAGGCCTGGTGGCCGACGTCCCAGATCAGGATGTCCTTGGGCGTCTCGTAGACGTGGTGCAGGGCCACCGTCAGCTCGACCACGCCCAGGCCCGCGCCCAGGTGGCCGCCGGTCTGCGACACCGCATCGATGGTCTCGGCGCGCAGCTCGTCAGCCAGCTGTTTTAGCTGCGGAATCGTCAGGTCGCGGGTGTCGGCGGGCGAGGAGACCGTGTCGAGCAAGGGTGTGACGGGGGGCAACGCGGCGGTCCTCAACTATTGCTGGCGCTCTAGCACGAAATCGACACTGGACCGTAGCATTTCAGCTCGCGCGCCGAACGGATCCAGGTGGGATTTCGTCTGGGTTTTGAGCAGACCCAGGCGCTCTCGGGCGGCGTCGACCCCCAGCAAGGTGACGAAGGTGGTCTTGCCGGCGGAGGCGTCCTTGCCCACCGCCTTGCCCATGGTTTCGGCGTCGCCCTCGGCGTCCAGCAGGTCGTCGACGATCTGATAGGCCAGGCCCAGGTCGTGGGCGAAGGCCATCAGCGCCGCGCGCTCGGCGTCCATGGCGCGGGCCAGCACCAGGGGCAGTTCGAAGGCGCAGGCGATCAGGGCTCCGGTCTTCAGCCGTTGCATGCGCGCCACCCCGCCCAGGTCCTCGCGCACCCCCAGCATGTCGATCATCTGGCCGCCGACCATGCCCCGCGCGCCGGACGCCAGCGCCAGCCGCGCGACCAGCTCGGCGCGGACGTTGCCGTCGGGATGGGTGTCGGGGTTGGCCAGGATCTCGAAGGCGGCGGCCTGCAGGGCGTCGCCCGCCAGCACCGCCGTCATCTCGTCATAGGCCACGTGGACGGTGGGCCGCCCGCGGCGGACGTCGTCATCGTCCATGCAGGGCAGGTCGTCGTGGACCAGGCTGTAGGCGTGAATGCACTCCAGCGCGCAGGCCGCGCGCAGGACATAGCCCTCGTCCAGGTCGAACATCCGTCCGGTCTCAAGGGCGAAGAAGGTGCGCAGCCGCTTGCCGGGCCCCAGCGCCGAATAGCGCATCGCCTCGGTCAGCCGGCTTTCCGGCCCGTCGGCGCGGGGCAGCAGTTCGTCCAGGGCCACGGTGACGAGGTCCGCGGCCTCGGCCACACGCTGGGCCAGGTCCATCAGCTGAACTCGGCCGGCTCGACGCTGGGTGCGCCCCCCGCGCCCATGACGATCTTCTCGACCCGCAGCCGCGCCGCCTCCAGCCGGGTCTCGCAATGCGCCTTCAGGGCCGCGCCGCGCTCGTACATGCGGATCGAATCCTCCAGCGGCGCCTGCCCGGACTCCAGGCGCGCGACGATCTGCTCGAGCTCCGACAGGGCGGTCTCGAAGGTCATGGCGGAGATGTCGGCGGGTTCGGACATGGTTCGATCTTTAGTGGCGGCGAAAGTCGGGGTCCACTCCCATCCCTCCTCTTCAGGGGAGGGTGGCTCGGGCAAAGCCCGAGACGGGTGGGGGAGTCGGGATCAAGCGCGGCATTCGAACGTGAACGCCCCACCCTGCTCGCCTCCGGCGAGCTGTCCCTCCCCTGAAGAGGAGGGATGGTCGCTACCCCCGCTCGAACCGCCGCATGGACCAGTATTTGTAGCCTTCGCTCTCCACCAGCTTCCAGCCGAGCTTCTTCAGCGACCGGCCGATCAGGTGGTTGAAGAAGCCGTGGGCCAGGACGACGACGGTCTCGCCCCGTTCCGCCAGGCCGATCAGCAGGGCGGCCGCCTGGTCGGCGCGGGCCTCGGCCTCCGCCCGGTTCTCCTGGCCCTCGTGATGGTTGAAGTACCACCACCAGACGCGCGCGATGAAGCCCCAGAGCTTGGGCGACAGCTTGAACCACGAGGGGAAGTTCGGCGGCGGCAGCGGCGCCTCGATCAGGATCTCGTGGTGGGGGAACTCCCGCTCACCCACCATGGTCCGCGCGCTCTGGATGGCGCGCAGGCGGGTGGAGGAGACCAGGGCTCCGCACTCGGCCACGAACTTGCGCAGGCGGTCGGGCGGCATCTGCCCGGGCACGATGCCGCCGATCTCGTAGTTCGCCCAGAACTCACGATACTCCGCCGCCGACAGCAGCACCTTGCGCGACAGCGCCGGCTCGCCATGGCGCGCAAGGACGATGGCGCCGTGGCGCAAGGGCGCGGACTGGTCGCTCACGTCGTTGGCCATCGATCCCGGAGAACGCACCCTACCCCTGCCCAAGGGCCCTGACGTGCGCAAGCGCCGAACGGCCCAGAGCTTCGAGGTCGTACCCGCCCTCAAGCGAGGACACAACCCGACCCTTGGCGTGCCGGTTGGCCACCGAGGCGATGGCGCGGGTGGCCCAGGCGAAGTCGGCCTCCTCCAGGCTCTGGCCCGCGCCGCCGATGGGATCGCGCCGGTGCGCGTCGAAGCCGGCCGAGATCAGGATCAGGTCGGGGGCGAAGGCGTCCACCCGCTCCATCAGGCCCTCGAACGCCTTGCGCCACACCTCGACCGGGGCGCCCTCGGGCGAGACGGCGTTGGCGATGTTCTCCGGGACCCGCTCGTCGGGGTGGCCGGTGCCGGGCCACATCGGCCACTGCTGGATCGAGGCCAGGAAGGTTCCGGGCCGGCCGCCCAGCGCCGCCTGGGTGCCGTTGCCGTGGTGCACGTCGAAATCGACCACCGCCACCCGGGCCAATCCAGCCCGCTGCGCGGCGAGAGCCGCGATCGCGACATTAGAGAAGATGCAGAAGCCCATGGGCAGGCCGGGCTCGGCGTGGTGCCCCGGCGGGCGCACGGCGCAGAAGGCCCGGTCCGCCTCGCCCGCGGCCACGTCGCGCACCGCCTGGACCACGGCGCCGGCGGCGCGCCGGGCGGCGGTCAGGCTGCCGGCCGACATGTAGGTGTCAGCGTCCAGCACCTTCAGCCCGGTGGCCGGCGCGACCCGTTCGATCATCTCCACATAGGCCGGGTCGTGGGCCAGCAGCAGGTCGGCCGGCTCGACGATCGGGGCGTCGTGCGGCGACAGGTCCAGGGTGGCCTCCTCCAGGGCGCCGAGCACGGCCCGCAGCCGGTCGGGACGCTCGGGATGGCCGTCGCCCGGACGGTGGTCGAACATGTCCCGATGGGTGTAGAGCGCGATGGTCATCCCTCGATCCTAGCTTCAGGTTCCCGCCACGACCATGTCCTCCACGACCCGCGAACCCACGATCCGCCGCGCGGCCCCCGAAGACGCCGAAACCCTCGCCGCCTTGGGCGAACGCACCTTCCGCGAGACCTTCGAACACCTCTACGCGGCCGAGGACCTGGCGGTGTTCCTGGCCGACGCCTATGGCCTGGAGCGCACCCGCGCCGACCTCGCCGACCCGGCCAAGGCCGCGTGGCTGGTGGAGGCGGGCGGCGAGGCCATCGGCTACGCCCTGGCCGGGCCCTGCGGCCTCCCCCACGACGCCGTCACGCCGGCCTGCGGCGAGCTGAAGCGCATCTACTTCCGCAAGGACCGCCAGGGCGGCGGCCTGGGCAAGGCGCTGTTCGCCCAGGTCATGGCCTGGCTGCAAGCGGACAGGCCGCGCGACGTCTGGATCGGGGTCTGGTCCGAGAACCACGGCGCCCTGCGGTTCTACGAGCGCCAGGGCTTCGTGAAGGCCGGCGAGTACGGCTTCCGGGTCGGCGCCACCGTGGATCGCGAATTCATCCTGCGACGCTCGGCGGAGAGTTTTTCCAACCAGCCGCCACAATCGGCCGAAGACCGACACAATTTCGCCTAGATCGACCCCGTTCGCCCACCTTTCATTGCCGCGATTTAACATCAACCCGGCTTGGCGCGGGCGCCGGCATTTGGGACCTTAGCCGTCGCGGCTTGAGGACCTTAGGGATCGACGGTGGGGATGCTGAGGATCGGCTACGTTCGCTTGCGGGACGCCACCGCGCACGAGGACACGGCGGCCTTGAAGGCGGCGGGCTGCCAGGTCGTCCGGGCCGAGGAGCCCGGCGCCGGCGGCCAGGCCCTGGGCTCCATTCTCGACTTCATCGGCGCGGGCGACCAGCTGGTCGTGACCCGGCTGGACCGGCTGGCCCTGGGCGGCCGCGGCCTGCTGGATGCGCTGGACCGGCTCGAGGCCCGGGGCGCCAGCCTGTCGGTGCTGGAGCCCGAACTCACCAGCCAGGGCAGCAGCGGCCGAGCGTTGCGCGCCGTTCTGGAAGCCGTGGCCGAGCTGGAGCCCGCCGGCCCCGGCCGCCGCCGCCGCCAGGCCGCCGCCGCGCACGAGATCTTCGCCCTCCAGCGCGCCGGCGTCGGCCCCGTCGAGATCGCGCGGCGCCTCGGCGTCTCCCGCATGACCGTCTGGCGCAAGCTGAAGGCCGTCGAGACGGCGGAGGCCTAAGGGCCCGCGATGGCGCGCCAGCGCCAATAAGATTCGTCCACGAACCACACGAACCACACAAACAGGCTATGCCTGGATCAAGCGCAGTGCCCTCCCTCACTGTTCGTGTGGTTCGTGTGGTTCGTGGACAAACTAGACAGCGCCTACGGCGCGCGCTGAGCCGGATAGCTGCCTGCGGACGCTCCGCCCGACCCCCGCCGCGCCCGCACGAAATCCACGAACGCCCTGAGCGGCGACGGCATGGTCCGGCGGCTGGGGTAGTAGAGGAACGGGCCGGGGAACACCTCGGACCAGTCGGCCAGCACCTCCACCAGCCGGCCCGCCGCGATGTGCGGCCGCGCGGCCTCTTCGAACGGCGTCCCGAACCCCACCCCGCCCAGCATCGCCTGCATCAGCAGCGACGGGCTGGTCGAGACCACCCGCGCCGTCGGCGAGATCCGCAACTGTTCGCCGTCCTTCTCGAACTCCCACGCCGGCTCCGCCCCGCTCGGGAACCGCACCCGCACGCACGGCAGCTCCAGCAGGTCGCGCGGATGCGCTGGCGCGCCCACCCGCGCGATCAGCGCGGGCGAACCCACCAGCGCGAACCGCTGTGGCGGCCCCAGCGACACGGCCACCATGTCCTGCGCCAGGCTCTCGCCCCAACGCACGCCCGCGTCGAAGCCGCCGGCCACGATATCCACCAGCGCCGTCTCGCCGGTCACCTCCAGCCGCACCTGCGGATAGGCCGCCAGGAACGCCGACACCATCGGCGCCAGCACCAGCTCCACCGCCGGTTCCGGGGCGTTGATGCGCAGCGCCCCCTGCGGCTGGACCTGCGCCGAGCGCGCCTCGGCCACCGCCTCGCCGATCTCCATCAGCGCCGGCTGCAGCCGCCCCAGCAGCGCCGCGCCCGCGTCGGTCAGGGCCACGCTGCGGGTGGTGCGGTTGAGCAGTCGCACGCCCATCCGCGCCTCCAGCTCCCGCACCGTCTGGCTGAGCGTCGAGGCCGACACCCCTCGCTCGACGGCCGCCCGCCGGAAGTTGCGGTGGCGCGCCACCGCCGCGAAGCTGTCCAGCGCATAGAGGTCCGGCCGATCCATTGTTCGATTTTCCGCACAGTTCGTGCGGAACAATGCCGATTATCGCGATCAATGCCCAGGCCTAGATGTCTCCCCACACCGCGAAGGAGACCCCTCATGCAGACCCGCAGACTTGGAAACACCGGCCCTGAAGTCTCCGCCATCGGCCTGGGCGCCATGGGCATGTCCGGCATGTACGGCCCCTCCGACCGCGCCGAGAGCCTGGCCACCATCCACGCCGCCATCAAGGCCGGCGTGACCCTGATCGACACCGGCGACTTCTACGGCATGGGCCACAACGAGATGCTGATCGGCGAGGCCCTGAAGGACCACCGGCGCGACGACGTCGTCCTCAGCGTCAAGTTCGGCGCCCAGCGCGGGCCGGAAGGCTCGTGGATCGGCTACGACGCCAGCCCCAACGCCACCAAGACCGCGCTGGCCTACACCCTGAACCGGCTGGGCGTGGACCACATCGACATCTATCGCCCCGCCCGCCTCGACCCCAAGATTCCGATCGAGGACACCATCGGCGCCATCGCCGAGCTGGTGAGCGCCGGTTACGTCCGCCACATCGGCCTGTCCGAGGTGGGCTCCGAGACCATCCGGCGCGCCGCCGCCGTCCATCCCATCGCCGACCTCCAGATCGAGTACAGCCTGATCTCCCGCGGCATCGAGGATGGGGTCCTCCAGACCTGCCGCCAACTGGGGATCGGCGTCACCGCCTATGGCGTGCTGAGCCGCGGCCTGATCGGCGGCAACACCACCAACTTCAACGCCCAGGGCGACTTCCGCGCCCACAGCCCCCGCTTCCAGGGCGAGAACCTGCAGAAGAACCTGGCCCTCGCCGACGCCATCCGCGCCGCCGCCGAAACCGCCGGCCTCACCCCGGCCCAGGCCGCCATCGCCTGGGTCGCCGCCCAAGGCCAGGACATCGTCCCCCTGGTCGGCGCCCGCCGCCGCGACCGCCTGGCCGAGGCCCTGGGCGCCCTGGACAAACCGCTGTCGGCCGAAACCCTCGCCGCCCTGGAAGCCGCCGCCCCCCAGGACGCCGTCGCCGGCACGCGCTACGCCGAAGCCCAGATGGCGCACCTCGACAGCGAGAAGGGCTGAGCACCGAACGCCAGAATATGCCAAGGAGGTCGCCGATCCGGCCTGCTCAAGCGGATCCCGAGAGGCGACCTCCCATGAAACCCCCGACCAAACGCCTCTCCGACCTCAAGGGCGGCTCGCCAAAAGCCGGCGTCTACGCCCCGCCCACGCCCAAGGTCTCCCGCCAGAAGAAGGCCAAGGTGCTGACGGCGTACGAGCGCGCGGCGTTCCTGGCGTCCCGGCCGGACCTGAAGCCGAAGGGGTAGGCGCGGACGCTCACCGCCAGCCCGCTCCTCTCCCAGGCGCGCCAGCGCCGTGGGAGAGGCTGGGAGAGGGCGGCGCCGACCTGGGACCGGACACTCCGATTGGACCAAGGATCCGCCGACCCGACGCCGCCCACACGTCCGCGCCGTTCGGGTCCAACGCTTGGGGCGACCGAACCGCCGAGCCGCCCTCACCCAACCTCTCCCACGACGTTTCGCGTCTGGGAGAGGAGCGTTTCGGGGGTCGTAACGCCCGAGATGGATGGTTGGCGGACCTAAGTGTTGGTCCGTCGGTCTGTCTGCTGCGCGCGCCGCTCGTGCTCTTCTCTCTTAAGGCGCTTCTTTGCCGACAGTTCGGCGACATCATCATCGCCGCCAACGACCATAGCCTCAATCTCGTCGGCGGACCTGCCCCCGAACACGCCCTTGACGGTCTGATGTTTGCTTCGGCTCATGCGATCAAGCTTAGCTCGTGCGAAGCATTGTCCGCTACGGGGTCGCACGCGGTCGCGCCTCGCGCACCCCGCGCCTTAAGTCCATGGCAGCCACAAGCTCCGCCGGCCGGGCGGGTCAAGGACGGGCCTCCGGCCCGCCGCACCAGCGGCTTGTCCTTGAGGCGTCCGGACGGCGGAGCACGCTCAGCGCCCGGACTTCTCGCCCCTTTTCCTTTCCCGCGGAACGCGGGAGAGGGGGACCGCCCGCCGAGCCGCAGGCGAAGAGCGGGTGGTGGAGAGGGTGAGCCTCAAGCTCCGCCTATCGACCCGCGATCCGCTCCAACGCCCGCCGGATCACCCCGTCCTCCACGTCACCCAAGCTGCGATACACGTCCGACGCGTCGATCCTCAGAACCTCGATCCCCTGGCTCCGCAGCCACCCGTCCCGCGCCGCATCCTTCGCCCGCTGACCCTCGCTCCAATGCATCGAGCCATCGATCTCCACGGCCAGTCGCGCGGCGGGGCAGTAGAAATCCAGGATCACGGTCTTGAACGCCACCTGCCGCCGGAAGGCCGGCCGGTCTGTCCCTCGACCCTTCAGCCGCGACCACAGCATGATCTCCGGGTCGGTCATCGCTCGACGAAGCGCCCGCGCCCTGTTGCCGATCAGCGTCGATGTTCGGCGCGCCATGCCGGCCGCTCACCCTCTCCACCACGCGCTCTTCGGCGCGCGGCCCCCCTCTCCCGCCAAGGCGGGAAAGGAAGAGAGTACAACAACTTTGACTCTCCCTCTACGCCATGTTCCCTTTATGTTCATGCCACAAGGCCCCACCCTCACCGACCGCGAGCAGGAGCACCTCGCCGAGCTGGCGGAGCTGGACATGGCGTTGGCGCGCCATGTCCACGCCCACGCGCTGGCGTCGGACGATCCGGCGGTGATCGCCGAGCTGGGGCGCACCTATCAGCGGGTGGCGCGCTCGGCGCGGCAGAGCGTGGCGTTGAGCGCGAAGCTGCGGCGCGACGCCGCGCGGGATGCGGCGGAGGCCGCCCGCCTGGCCCAGCGCGAGGCGCTGCTGCGGCCCTGGGCGCGCCACCCCGAGCCCTACGCCGACGACGATGACGAGGCCTGGTGCGAGGATGACGACGGTGAGGAGGACGGCGCGCCGGATGACGCGCCCGCAGCCCCTCAGCCCACGTCCCCTACCCCGCCCGACCCCGCCACCCTCCAACGCGAAGCCGAGCTGCGCACCGCCCTGCGCCGCCTGATCTGGGACGAGCGCGAGCGCCTGGAGACCGAAGAAACCCCGGACGATCTCTTCGACCTGCTGGACGAGCGTCTGGAGTCCCGGCGCCGGCGTCCCGGCCTCTGCGACGCGCCCCTCGACGCGCAGATCCTCGAACTCTGCGCCGTCCTGGGCCTGCCCACCGAACGGGCCGCCGGCTGGCGCGACCTGCCCGACCCCGAGCCGCCGCCCGCCCTCGAGCCCCCCGTCCAGGACTCCGCCTGACCTTCCTTTCCCGCGGCACGCGGGAGAGGGGGACCGCCCGCCGACCCCGGCCTCAAGCCGGGGGAAGAGCGGGGGGTGGAGAGGGTGAGCCTCATCCACGAGATCGGAGCTAAGATGCTGAGCCCCTGGGCGGCAGGTCGATCCGCCGTGCCCGCCGCTCGCCCTCTCCACCACGCCCTCTTCGGGGCGCGGTTCCCCTCTCCCACTTCGTGGGAAAGGAAGGCGCGACGCCGCACCGCCCCGCCCGCACTGGACATCCGGGCGCCCCCGCCCCATCCTCCGCGTTCAAACGGACGTTCGACGAGCCCTGCCCATGTTCATGCGCTTCTTCACCGAGCTTCGCGAGGCCAAGGTCCCCGTGACCTTGAAGGAATACCTCATGCTCATGGAGGCCATGGACAAGGCGGTCATCGACCGCACCGTGGACGACTTCTACTACCTGTCGCGCTCGGCCCTGGTGAAGGACGAGAAGAACATCGACAAGTTCGACCGGGTCTTCAGCCATGTCTTCCAGGGCATGGAGAAGATGGACAGCCCGGACCTGGCCGCCGACATCCCGGCCGAATGGCTGCGGAAGATCTCCGAGAAGTTCCTGACCGAGGAGGAGAAGGCGCAGATCGAGGCCATGGGCGGCTTCGACAAGCTGATGGAAGCGCTGGCCGAGCGCATGCGCGAACAGAAGGAGCGCCACGAGGGCGGGAACAAGGCCATCGGCACCGGCGGCACCTCGCCCTTCGGCGCCAACGGCTACCACCCCGAAGGCATCCGCATCGGCCAGGACAAGGGCCGCCACGGCCGGGCGATCAAGGTCTGGGACAAGCGCGAGTACAAGAACCTCGACGACAGCGTCGAGCTCGGCACCCGCAACATCAAGATGGCCCTGCGCCGGCTGCGCAAATGGGTCCGCGACGGGTCGGCCGAAGAGCTCGACATGGACGCCACCATCAAGGGCACGGCCGAGAAGGGCTATCTGGACATCAACCTGCGCGCCGAGCGGCGCAACAAGATCAGCGTCCTGATCTTCTTCGACATCGGCGGCTCGATGGACGGCCACATCAAGGTCTGCGAGGAGCTGTTCTCCGCCGCGCGGTCCGAGTTCAAGAACATGGAGTTCTACTACTTCCACAACTGCCTCTATGAGAGCGTGTGGAAGGACAATCGGCGCCGTCACGCCGAGAAGCTGAACACCTGGGACATCCTCCACAAGTTCCCCCACGACTACAAAGTCATCTTCGTGGGCGACGCCACCATGAGCCCCTACGAGATCACCTATCCGGGCGGCTCGGTGGAGCACTGGAACGAAGAGGCCGGGGCGATCTGGATGGACCGGGTCTCACAGATCTACGAACGCATGGTCTGGCTGAACCCGACCGCCGAGCGTCACTGGGACTACACCCCCTCGATCGGAGTGATGAAGCAGCTGATGGGCGACCGGATGTACCCGCTGACCATCGACGGGCTGGAAAAAGCGATGAAGGAGCTGTCGCGCTGACGCCTCGATGGGCTAGGTTGCCGTAACGCTTATGGGATTCGCATGACCGATCCCCTTCCCCAGGATCCGCCCGAGACCGAAGAGACCCAGGCCGCCACCAAGCAGGCGGTCTTCAACGCGGCTGAACGGCTGTTCGCCCTCCACGGCTTCCAGAACGTCTCGGTGCGCGACATTACCGCCGAGGCCGGGGTCAACCTCGCCTCGGTGAACTACCACTTCGGCTCCAAGGACGCCCTGCTGTTCGAGATCTTCCGGCGGCGCACGTCGGAGCTGAACCGCGAGCGGGCCCGGATGCTGCACGAGGCGGCCGCGCGTCATGCCGGCAAGCCGCCGGTGCGCGACATCCTGGAAGCCTATTTCGCCCCGCCGCTCCGCTGGGGCTCGCCCGACCACGACCGGCGCATCTCGGTGCAGTTCATCATCCGCGCCCGGTCCGAGGGCACGGCCGAGATGCGCGAGGTGCTGCGCAACGACGTCAGCCACCTGGAACGGTTCGCCAACGCCCTGATGGCCGCCCGCCCCGACCTGCCGAAAGAGGATGTCTACTGGCGCCTGCACTTCGTGCTGGGCATGGTCCACAACAACCGCTTCGCCGAGTTCGACCGCCTGCACCACCTGTCCGGCGGCCTCACCCGCGAGGGCGACGTCGAGGCGCTACTGCGCCGGATGCTGGACTTCGCCGAAGCCGGGTTCTCGGCCTAAGTGAGGCGGCTGCTCCTCAGCGCCTGCGCGCTGAGGTTCCTGGACACCTTCCTGCTCATCGTCCCGTTCTACACGGTGATGTTCGCCGAGAAGGGCCTGTCGCCGGCCCAGATCGGCTTGGTCCTCGGCGCCTGGTCCGCCACCGGCCTGCTGCTTGAGATCCCCTGCGGCGTCCTGGCCGACCGCATGTCGCGGCGCTGGCTGCTGGCGATCTCCCAGCTGCTGCGCGCGGCGGGCTTCCTCGTCTGGCTGGCGTTCCCCAGCTTCTGGGGCTTCCTGATCGGCCTGACCCTCTGGGGCATGAAGAGCGCCACCATGTCCGGGGCGTTCGAGGCGGTGGTCTACGACGAGCTGAAGGCGCTGGGCCGCGAGGCGGAGTACGCCAAGGTCTTCGGCAGAGCCAAGGCCGCCCGCGGCGTGGGCCTGGTGGCCGCGTCCCTGACCGCCGCCGTCGCCGCGCCGCTGGGCTACGGCCCGCTGATCGTCGCCAGCGCGATCTCCGGCGTCGCGGCGGCCGGCGCGGCGCTGCTGTTGCCGACCGCCCCGCGCGCCGTCGCCGTCGCCGACTGGAGCTACCTCTCCCACCTGGGCCGCGGCGCGCGCGAGGCGGTCAGCCTGCCGGGCATCCCAGCCCTGATCGTGTTCATCGCCGGCGTCCAAGCCGTGGCCTACGCCACCGCCGACTACTGGCAGCTGTTCGGCCGCGACGTGGGCCTGCCCAAGCCCGCCATCGCCCTCTTCATCGCCGCCATGGCCACCGCCGAGGCCGTCGGCAGCATCCTGTCGCACCGCATCCGCCATCTCGACCCCCGCTGGCTCTACGGCCTGACCTGCCTGGGCGGCCTGAGCATCGTGGCGGCCGCCGCCACCTTCCAGCCGTGGTCAGTGGCGCTGCCGCTGGTCTACATGGGCCTCTACAGCCTGGTGGACGTCAGCGCCGACGCCCGCTTCCACCACGCGCTACGCGGCGAGACCCGCGCCACAGTCGCTTCGGTGAAAGGTTTCACCACCCAGTGCGCCAACGGCGTCCTGATCCTGGGCTTCGGCCTGGTGGCCCAGGCCTCGGCCTACCGCATGTCGTTCCTCACCTATGGCGCTGGGCTGACCCTGCTGGGCGCGGCCTATGCCGCCGCCAGCCTGAGGCGACGCTAGCTCACGCCGCCAGCTTCCAGGCCCGCTTAAGGTCCTCGACGAACAGGACATAGGCCTTCGCCCTGGCATCCTCGTCGGGCATGCGGAGCAGGTAGGACGGGTGGTAGGTGACAACGCCCTGGACCTGATCGGGCAGCTGAATCGGCTGGCCGCGGAACTTGCCGATGGGCGTGGGCTTGCCGAACACGGCCAGGCCCGCGGTGGCGCCAAGGGTGACGATGACGCGGGGACGGATGATCCGCCGCTCGGCGTCCAGCCACCAGCGGCAGGCGCTGACCTCGCCCGCATTGGGCGTCTGGTGGATCCGCCGCTTGCCGCGCAGCTGGTGCTTGAAGTGCTTCACGGCGTTGGTGACGTAGGTCTCGGTGCGCGGCACGCCCGCCTCGGCCAGCGCCTTGTCGAAGACCTGGCCCGCCGGGCCGACGAACGGCTTGCCCGCCAGGTCCTCCTGGTCGCCGGGCTGTTCGCCCACGAACAACAGCTTCGCGCGCCCCGGCCCCTCGCCCGCCACGCCCTGGGTGGCGTCGCGCCAGAGGTCGCAGCGCCGGCAGTGATCGACGCCGGCCGCCACCTCGTCGAGCGAGGTCGGGGCCTGTCCATCCCATGGTGCGTCGCGGCTGTTGCGGATGGCGGCCTTGACCACCCGGCGACCGGGTTCGGTGGGGGCTTGGCGGACCATGGTCTCGGCAGGGCCTTGCGCTTGGGCGACGAGCTCTGGAATGAGCGCCGCCTCGGGCGGGTTCCGCCAGTAGCGCCTGGGCGTCTCCTTCTGCATGGCCCCGACCTTCGGGCGGGCCGGGTTGAAGATCGAGGCGCAGTAGGTCCGCCAGTAGTCCTCCAGCGCCTCCTCGGCCGGCGCGTCGGCCGGATCAGCGCCGGGCGTGAAGGCCAGTTCCGCCATGTCCCAATGCACGCAGACGTCGGGCGTCAGGATCGAGAAGCGCATGTCGGCGAAGCGGCGGACGAAGAACGGCGCCGTCGCCTCGACCACCCGATGGGCCGGTTCGAACCAGGCGACATAGGCCTCGCCGCCCTCGTCCGAGGTTTCGCGGAAGCGGACGAAGGCCTTCATCCTGTGGGCGGCCCGGCTGACCTCGCGGGCAAACCCCTGGGTCCGGGCCACGTCGGGGTCGGAGGCGACGTGCATCAAGCTGGGCTCGTCCTGCAGCCGCCAGAGCAGGCGGTAAAGCAGTGCGAACCGCTCGTCGGAGCGGTGCAGGATCACCTTCGCCGACAGGTCGACGAACTCGCGGGGGACGGTGAAGGACGATACGGCGGAACCTGGAGCCGCCGCGCCGCCCACGGCCCCGTCGATTGTCCACAGAACCGAGTCCGGACAAACCCTGCGGGCGCGCAGGTCGCGGGCGGCGCGGCGCCAGCCGTCGAAATCGGTCTCGCGGGCCAAGCGGACCACCTGCATCAGAGGGAGTCCACGTAGGCATGGCCCCTGGCGGGGTCGGACAGGCTCGCGAGCTTGCGCTTGGGCGTGAGAGTTATCACGAAGGAAGAGTAATGTTCTGCATTTGTTCACGCAAGCGGAGCCTGGGTGAAACCCGGCGCCTTGACCCGACGCAGTCCATCTGCTCCGAACTACGAATGTAAATTGGAGTCGACATTGGAAAGCTCATCGGCCGGAATCCGGCGGCGGCGTCGAGCCCGGGGCGGCTTGCCCCGCCGGGCTTGGATTATCGCCGCCGCGGTCGCCTCAGCGCTCGGCGGATGGCGGCTCACCGACAACTATCTGCGGATCCAGGAGACCCGGATCGCGGAGGCCAAGGCGTGGGCGATCGAGGGGCCGGCATGTCCGCGGATCACCGAGGCGGAGTTTCTCGATGGCAGCCGCAAGCCGATCCGCAAGTTCGACTACGAGGAGGTCGCCTTCCTTCGCCGCGACGGCCACGTGGACTGCGCGCCGATCTATGAAGACGGCGGGCGCAGCACCCGCTTCCACGCCGTCTGCCAGTTCACCGGCCCCGAGAGCCTGCTGGTGAGGACGAAGAAGGGCGACTGGGCCTTCCGCCCGGGCGCTGGTCAGCCTGCCACGGTGTCGACCGCCTCGGACGAAGCGCGCTGCGTAATGGCCGCGAAGATCACCCGAGCGGGGATGGAGGCGAGACGTTGATACATCTAGATATGAGGAACAATCGCTGCGATGGCGCATTGTGAAGCTGCGGTTCTCACTGGCCGGCGCAGCTGGCGGGTAAGAACAGCAGGCCCCTGCCCCGTCCCTCGATGCAGGGGCCTTTCTCGTAGGCATGCAACTGTCTCGATCGTCGGCGCAGGACGTCCCCCGCATTCGCTCGAGAGCCTCCGGACAACCTCGCCAGCCGGAGGCTCTCGCTGACGGGATCTGGCCGTGGCCTGATCCGCTGAGTTGCGGCTCCCCCTGGCTGGGGGGTTTCGGGGGAGCCGCGTTCAGGAGCGCTTCGGAACTGCCGGTTCTGGGGGAGGAATGAACCGGTGTCCCTCAAGCCCGGACACCATCGCCCCCAGGCTTGACCACAGTTGGGCGGGTTCGTGTCAGCACCGTATTGCGCCAAGGCGATTGCGGGGCGGCGAATTCTGCGCAGCCCCCTCAGCATTGCCGACTGCGCAACAACTAGCCCTCGGTGAACGAGGGCATCACTCTGGTTCGAGGTCCATGCCAGCCTGGCCTCGGATACGAGCTGGCAGCGGACGGCGCGGACGGGAATGGCTATGGTCCAGCTTCCTGCCCTGGACGACCTGTGAGGCCCTGATGACGACTCCAGCCGACCCGCCCGAGGCCGACGAGCGCCATGGATTGTTCCATGACGCGCTGGCCGACTGGACCAACGACGACGTCCTCCAGACCAAGGAGGCGCGGGCGGCGCTGGGCTCGAGGCATCCGACGGGTCTGCGGGTGCTGGACTGGCCGGAGTTGCGGGCGCTGTTCGCCAAGTACGACCCACCCGCTACGCGGCATGGCCGGCGCGACCGTCGCTTCGGCCTGCTGACCGTGGGCTTGGCCGCGCTGGGCCTGGTCCTGGCGATGCTGTCGCCCCTGGCCATCGGGGCCGAGCGCTACGTGGAGATGGTCGCCGCCGCCCTGGTCATCGCAGGCCTGGGGCTGATGGCGTTCCACGAGCTCGGCGCCACCTCCAAGGCCCGCTGGCTGGGCCAACGCTTCGGCGCCGAGCGAGTGCGGGCGCTGTACTTCCAGGCGGTTGTGAACAACCTGGACCTCGTGGCGCGCGCCATGGCCAACGACGCGGCCCTTGGCGAGTGGAAGGTGGCGCGCGGCAGAATGCTCTCCTACCTGCCCAAGCCTGAGGACCTGCCGGGCCAGGTGCCCAAGCTGGCGGAACCTCCCAGCGACCATGAGACCTGGGTCCTGCCCGAGTGGTCGACGTCGCCGGCCGTCCCCGAACCTTCATCGGAACTGGAGCTCCTGCTGTCCCTGCTTCGCGGCCAACGGCTCGACGCCCAGGTCGACTATGTGCAACGCAAGCTGAGCGCTTCCCTCGGTGCGCCGGGGCGACGGGCGGCGGTGGTGCGGGGCTTGAACAAGCTGCTGCTCGCCGCGGCCGTGATGACCGGTGTCATCGCAAGCGTCTTGCTGGCCACCGGCCAAACGCCGGCGGACACCGATGTGAAACTCGCCCTGGAGGTGACCGTCGGGGCCCTTGTCGCGGCGCTGGCGCTACGGGTGGTCAACGACGACCGGCTGCTGGCGGGCGACGCCGGCCGGTACGCAGCCTACTTCGCGGCCGTCACGAACGCGCGAACCCGGTTCGACCGGGGCGACCTGACCGAGAAGCTGGCCGCCCTGCGCGACATGGAGATCGTGGCCTACCGTGACCTCCGCGAGTTCGTCGCCGCCCACTGGCGGGCGCGTTAGGGTTCGGTCGGGCCGCGACCCGTCACGACTCCGCCTCCTTTCGCTCCTCGCGCGCCGCCTCCCAGACTTCACGTGCAGCGTCGAGATTCATCAGTGCTATGCCGAGACCCACGACCACGTCGGGCCAGATCGAGCGCCAGAAGACGGTCGCCACGCCGGCGACGATGATCGCCACATTGGCGAAGGCGTCGTTCCGCGCAGACAGGAATGCGGCCTTGGTCAGGCTGCCGCTGTGGCGGCGAAAACGAGCCAGAGTGAAGGCGCAGTACAGGTTCACAGCCAAGGCGCCGGCGCCCGCGATCCCCAGGCCGATCGGCTCAGGTGCGACCGGCGCCGAGAACTTCCCGACCAGGGTCCAGAGGAATGCGACGGCCGGAACGAGCAGCACGCCCGCCGCGAGCATCCCGACCTTGGCGCGCCGCGCGGCGCTCCAGCCCAGGGCCGCGAAGATCAGCAGGTTGACCGCCGCATCTTCGAGGAAGTCTACGCTGTCGGCCATCAGCGACACCGAGCCGATCGCCAGCGCCACGGTGAACTCGACCCCGAAGTAACCCAGGTTCAGCAAGGACACGAGCCGAACCGCGCGGCGAAGAGGCTCGTTCAGCTGAGGCGAAGGGGCCATTTCACACCCGCCGGCGCCTCATGTCCCTCAGGATCTCGCGGGCGGCGTTGTGGCCCGGCGCGCCGGTGACACCGCCGCCGGGATGCGTGCCAGCGCCGCATTGGTAGAGTCCCTTCACCGGGGTGCGATAGTCGCCAGCGCCCAGCACGGGCCGCGCGGAGAACAGCTGATCCAGGCTCAGGCGACCGTGCATGATGTCGCCGTTCACCAGGCCGAAGGTGCGTTCGAGGTCCAGCGGGCTCAGCACCTGGCGGCCGATGACCGATTTCGCGAAGCCGGGCGCGTGCTTGTCCACCGTGGCGATCATCAGGTCGGCGACCTCGTCGCGATGGTCGTCCCAGGATCGGCCGCCGGAGAGTTGCGGCTCCACGTGCTGGCAGAACAGGCTGGCCACGTGCTGGCCAGAGGGCGCCAGGCTGTCGTCCAGGGTGGAGGGGATCAGCACCTCGACGATCGGGTCCTTCGACCAGCCGTGGGCGCGGCAGTCGTCGAAGGCGCGCTCCATATAGGCCATGGTCGGCGCGATGATGATGCCGCCGGTCATGTGGTCGCCCGGCTCCGGCGCGACGGTGAACCGGGGCAGTTCGGACAGCGCCACGTTCATCCGGAAGGTGGCCGAGCCGGAGCGATAGCGGGCGATCCGCTCCACGAAGTCGGCCGGCTGGACGCCGGGATCGACCAGCTTCTGGAACAGCAGCTGCGGGTGGAGGTTGGACACGACCGCGCGGGCCTTCAGCACCTCGCCGGAGGCGGTGACCACGCCGGTCGCCCGGCCCTTCTCGGTCAGCACTTCGGACACGGTCACACCGGTGCGGAGCTCCACGCCGCGCTCGCGGCAGCAGGCGGCCATGGCCTGGCTGATCGCGCCCATGCCGCCGATGGCGTGGCCCCAGGCGCCCTTCTTGCCGTTCACCTCGCCGAACACGTGGTGCAGCAGGACGTAGGCCGAACCCGGCGTGTAGGGGCTGGCGTAGTTGCCGACCACGCCGTCAAAGCCGTAGGCCGCCTTGATCGGCGCGCCCTCGAACCAGCCGTCCAGCCACTCGCCCGCGGACTGCGAGAACAGCGCCAGCAGATCGCGCTTGGCCGTGAGATTCAGGCGCGAGAGCTTGCGGCCCAGGACGGCGCTCTTCAGCAGCTCGGGGATCGCTTCGGCGAGGCCGCCTTCCACCAGGTTCGGCGGGGTCTGCATCACCAGCTCGCGCAGCACCTCGGCGATCACGTCGAGCCGGTTCCCGTAGTCGTCGAACCGTTCGGCGTCGCGGGCGGAGAAGCGCGCCACCTCGGACTTGGTGCGGCCCTCGCCCACGAAGAAATGGTCGCCGTCCAGAGGCAGGAAGTTGGCCATCTTGCGCTCGACCACCTTCAACCCGTGGCGGTGCAGCTCGAGGTCGGCGATCACCTTCGGGTTCAGCAGCGAGACCGTGTAGCTGGCCACGGAGTTGCGGAAACCCGGGTGGAATTCCTCGGTGACGGCGGCCCCGCCGACCACGCCGCGGCGCTCCAGCACGGTGACCTTGAGGCCCGTGGCGGCGAGGTAGGCGGCGCAAGTCAGGCCATTGTGGCCGCCGCCGACGATGATCACGTCCGTACTCATAAGCCTGGAGTGGCACGCCGAGGGGCGGAACCGCAACCGCTCCAGGTTGTTCCGCCCGCATGGCCCGCCTGCGGATACGTCACGAGACCTTCTACACCTATGAGCGGCCCGTCTCGTTCGCGACCCACCGGCTGCTGCTGCGGCCGCGCGACAGCCATGCAATCCGGGTGGTCGACGCCGTGTTGACCGTGTCGCCACCGGGCGAGACCCGCTGGATCTATGACGCGCTAGGCAATTCGGTCTGCTGCTTCACACCGCGGGGCAGCTCGACGGCGCTGTCCATCACCAGCGAGTTGGTGATCGAGCGCTATCCGGCCGACCTGGCGGACGTGAGGGTCGAGGACCCGCAGACAGCGACGCCGATCGTCTACACGCCGCCCGACCGGGCGGTGCTCGCGCCGTTCCTGGAACCGGCCACCGAGGACGCCGACGGCGATCTGCTGCGGTGGTTGCGCGACCAGGTGGGCAGTCCACACGACCCGGCGCTGGGCTTCCTGCTGCGGCTCAACCAGACGATCCACGACGGCTTCGAGTACCAGGGCCGCGACCTGGGCGCGGCGCAGGAACCGTCGCACACCGTGAAGCTGGGCGCCGGCACCTGCCGCGACTTCGCCTGGCTGATGGTGGAGGCGCTGCGGCGGCTGGGCTACGCGGCCCGGTTCGTCACCGGCTACCTCTATTCCCCCGCCCATGGCGAGATGCGCGGCGCGGGCGCGACCCATGCCTGGTGCGAGGTGTTCCTGCCCGAGCTGGGCTGGACCGAGTTCGACCCGACCAACGCCCTGGCCGAAAGCGGCGACCTGATCCCCGTGGCGATCGCGCGCACCCCGCTGGAGGCGGCGCCGATCCGCGGCTCCATCTTCGGCGACCCGGGCGCCACGAGCCTCAGCGTTCACGTGGATGTGCGGCCGACCGATTCGCTTCAGGCGGCCGCGTGAGGCATGAATCGAAAGGAGTGGGAGAAACGTCCGATGACGCACGGCCTCCAGCAGCAGGGCCAAGCCTTGAGCTATCCGTTCATGAAGTCGGCGGCCACGCCGCAGCATGGCCAGAAGGCGCCGGAAAAGCCCCTGCAGGTCCCAGAGCCCCGCAGCTATAAGCCGCGTCCAGGACACTAGTTCGTTCGTACAAGGCGACTAGGCTGGCGCGTGGGGCGCTAGAGGATATTCACATGAGTCTGTTGGTTGGACGGCGTGAGCTGATCATCGGGGGCATCGGCCTGCTGGTTCCTGGCGCGGCCCTGGCGGCGCCCAGCCGGCTGGCGTTCCAGGTCTTCCGCAACGGGACCAAGGTGGGCGAGCACCAGATGAGCTTCGCCGGCGACGACGACAACCGCACGGTCACGACCCAGGTCGACATGGTGGTGAAGGTGGGACCTGTGCCTGTCTACAAGTACAAGCACGCCGCCACGGAGCGCTGGACCGGCGGCAAGTGGTCCAGCATCGACACCACCACCAACGGAAACGGCAAGGTCCAGAAGGTCTCGGCCAGGGCGATGCCCGACTTCGTGCAGATCACGGGCCCCAAGGGCGCCATCCGGGCCCCGGCCGACGCCGTGCCGCTCAGCCACTGGAACCAGGCCAACTTCGGCAGGCCGCTGTTCAACCAGCAAGAAGGCAAGATGCTGAAGGTCACCTGCACACGCCCGAAGGCCGGCCACTGGCAGGTGCGCGGTGAGGCCGAGATCGACGACTTCTACGACGCCACCGGCAACTGGCTGGCGCTCCGGGGCAAGCTGGAGGACGGCTCGAAGATGGAATACCGGCGGGTCTAGCCGGGCCGTTGCGCCGGCCGCCTCGCCGTGCGTAACTCCGGTCATGTGCACAGAGCGCCTCCGCGACTGACCTGAAGTCCGCCGAGCCGGGCTCCCGCCGCCACGCGCGGCCGAGCCTTCACGCGCACCTGTTTTACAGGCCTTCTCCTCATGAGCTTCTTCGGCAACGACGCGGTCAATCGCGTGAATCTGCACTCCGGCGTCCAGGCGCTGGCCCAGGGCGCGGGCGGCGTCTTCGTGCTGGTTTTCCTGCTGAGGGCGGGGGTGTCCGCGCCGCTGGTGCTCTGCGCCATGGCGGCGATGAACGCCGGACGTTTCGTGCTGCGCCCGCTGGTGCTGCGGCTGGCGCGGCGGTTCGGTCTGCGCGCGACCCTTATCCTGGGCACGGTGCTGGAGGCGGCGACCTTCCCGATCCTGCCGCTCGTGCACGGCGTGGACCCGGCCTTCGCCGCGGTGGTTCTCGTCGGGCCAGTCGGCAGTGTCCTCTACTGGACCTCGTACCACGCCTATTTCGCCAGCATCGGCGACGACGAGCACCGTGGTGGCCAGGTGGGTGCGCGCGAGGCGCTGACCGCCGTGGTGGGGATAGCCGCGCCGCTGCTGGGCGCCTGGGCCCTGGCCGCGGGCGGGCCGTGGTTCGCGTTCCTGGGCGTGGCCGTGGTCCAGGTGCTGGCCGCGCTCCCGCTTCTGGGCGCGCCGAAGGTATCCGTGGCGCCCGAGGGATCGGGCGGGCTGCGAGGCGCGTGGATGGGCGTCGGCCTGATGGCCTGCGACGGCATCTTCGCCGGCGGCTACTATTACATCTGGCAGATCGCGCTGTTCGTCTCGCTGGGCGAGAGCTTCTCGGCCTACGGCGGAGCGATGGCGCTGGCGGCCCTGGTCGGCGCCGCGTTCAGCCTCTGGATCGGCAGGCACATAGACGCCGGCGGCGGACGCACGGCCGCAGCGGTGGCCTTTGCCGTGATGGTGGGGGTCCTGACCCTGCGGGCGGTCAGCGTGGGTTCGCCCTGGCTGGCGGTCACAGCCAACGCCCTGGGCGCGCTGGTGGAGGCGCTGTGGATTCCCGCGCTCATGACCCCGATCTACAACCTGGCCAAGGCCTCACCCTGCCCAGTCCGGTTCAGCGTCGCCACCGAGGCCGGCTGGGACCTGGGCTGCGCCGGGTCGTGCCTGGTGGGCGCGGCGATCGTCGCGGCCGGCCATTCCTTCGCGGCGCCGATCCTGGTCGGGCTGGTGGGCGCCGTCCTGGCGTTCGCCCTGCTGTGGCGGAACTACGCGGCGGGCTCGGGGCCGGCGGCCTTCGCGACATAGGCGTCGAAGGCCTCGCGGGCGCGGGTGAGGCAGCCGTCCACCGGGGCGACCGACAGGATGCCGTCGAAGGTGCCGAGGTCGGCGTTCGGACAGACCTGGTCCAGCCTGGGCGCGGCGCGGCGCATCCGGGGCGGCGCCACCAGCAGCTTCACCACCGCCATGCGCTGCTCATCGACGCTGGCGAGTTGGCGGCGCGGCAGGGCCTGGGCGGCCACGCCGCCCGTCAACCGCTTCACATTGCCGGCCGGGTCGATCAGCACCACCGACTTCCCGGGCGAGATCTGCAGCGCCTGGCCGCTGGCGTATTCCTGGCCGCGCGCGATGGTCGGGTCGGTGGAGGACACCACGACGAAGTCGGCGGCCTCGGCGGCGCCCGCGAGGCCCACGGCCAATAGCCCGCCTAAGAATACCTTGCGCATCCGCCCCTCCGTTCAACGGCCGGGAGGGTGCGGACACGGGATGCACGCCGTCAAGCGAACGCCCCCGTCAGGCGAGAACACGAGCGCGCGATAGGCCGTTGCGCCCCCGGCAAATCCTCCTAGCATTGAAACGGGGCGGCCGTTTTCGGACCGGACCTTCGAAAATTCCACCGTATGAGGGAGCCGTGTAGGCGGGCATGAAGAACCCGCCGAGCCACGGGCTGTAGTTTGGACGCCAAGCTGGACGAAGAGGAGGACGCGGCGCGGGTCGCCGCGGCCCGGGACAGTGGGGACGACCTCGCCGCGCGCGAGGCCGCCTACGAGAAGTTCGTCTGGGACAACCTCAAGCGGAACTACCTCGGCAACTACCTGCACGGCATGCTGGGCATGACCGGATTTCGGCTGGTGAACACGCCGACCTTCATGCCGGCCTATTTGCTGTCCGTGTCGGGTTCGAACGTCATCGTCGGCCTGGGTCTGGCCTTGCAACAGCTGGGCGGGGTGATCTCGCCGATCTTCGGGGCCACCAAGGTCGAGCACCGCACCAAGGTGATGCCGGCCGCGATCTGGATGGGCAGCCTGGGGCGCCTGGCGATCCTGGGCATGGCGCTGGCCGGCTGGTTCCTGTCGGGCCAACCGCTGGTCTGGGCGCTGCTGTTCTTCATGCTGATGTTCGGCGTGTTCATGGGCGCCCAGCGGGTCGTGTTCAGTCTCCTGATGTCCAAGGTGATCCCGATCAGCCGACGCGGCCGGCTGCAGGCCTGGCGCAACGCCACCGGCGGGCTGATCGCGGCCATCCTTGGCTATGTGGCGGGCGAGTACTTCGTGAAGCCGAACCTCTTCGGCAACGGCTACTCCACCACCTTCCTGTTCGCTTTCTTCCTCACCAGCCTGGGCCTCTGGGCGTTGCAGCTCCTGCTGAAGGAGCCCGAGCCGCCGACGACGCGGACCCAGGCGCGGTTCCGCGACCGCCTGCGCGACTTCCCGGCCCTGATCGCCCAGGACCGCGCCTACGGCTTCTTCCTGCTGGTGCAGATGCTGGCCACGTCGGCAAGGATCGCGACGCCGTTCTACATCCTGCACGTGGGCCAGGTGATGCGCATGGACGGCGCGACACTGGGGCTCCTCACCTTCGCCTTCCTGGGCGCCGACACCGTCTCGAACCTGCTCTGGGGCTACATGGGCGACAAACTCGGGTTCCGCGTGGTGCTGATCGCCTCGATCGCCGGCTGGGTGGGCGCCACCATCATGCTGCTGAACCTGCACGAGCCGCTGCCGGTCTTCGCGGCCTTCGCCGTGCTGGGCGCCTCGCTCAGCGGCTACATGATGGCGTCCCAGACGATGATCCTGGAGTTCGGCGCCCGCGACGACCTGCCGATGCGCATCGCGATCTCGGCCACCGCTGAGAGCATCACCGCCACGGCCGGGCCGCTGATCGGCGGCGTGGTGGCCGAGATCTACGGCTACGACGTGGTCTTCCTGGCCTCGCTGGGCTTCCTGGCCGCCGCCTTCGTGGTGCTGGTCCTGGCGGTGAAGGATCCGCGGCGGCGCTTGCGCATCTGACGGGAACCACGGCGCGGCCAGGCGCAGACCGCGCTCCGGCGCCCTCGGCCCAGGCTTCGCCGCCCGCCTGCGCCGTGCTAAGCGGTGGGCCATGGTTCGCAAGTCCGCCAATCCGTCCGGTTGCAGCGGCGCCGCCTTCGCGGGGCGTCTGGACGGTCTTGCGCGCGACATCGCCGCCTAGCCTTCCCAGACCCGCCCCGCCGGACCGGCCGGGGCTCACGATCTGAGGAAGGCTCCCCGGCCTCCGGACATCCTGAGAGACCGGAGATGACCGACCCCATACCCCTGCCGCCCACGCCCGTGCTGGAAACCGCACGGCTGATCCTGCGCCCCTACGAGGCGCGGGACGTTCCCGCCATCCAGCGGATATTTCCGCAATGGGAGGTGGTCCGCTGGCTGCACGCCGGGATCCCCTGGCCGTATCCCGACGACGGCGCCGCCACCAACATGGCCCAGTGCCTTGAGCAGCGGGCCCGGGGCGAGAGGTTCTTCTGGGCGATCACCCTGAAGGGCTCGGACGACCTCGTGGGCCGCATCGACCTATGGCCGTTCGACGGCGAGAAGCGCGACATGCGCGGCTTCTGGCTGGACCCGGCGCTGCACGGCCGGGGCCTGATGACGGAGGCGGCGGAGGCGGTGACGGGCTACGCGTTCCAGGTGCTGGAATGGCCGTTCCTCTACCTGACGAACGCCGTCGCCAACCGCGCCTCGGCGCGCGTGAAGGAGAAGCAGGGCGCCGAGCTGATCGCCGTCGAGCCACGCGACTACGTCAGCGGCCCGGGCGAGTCCCAGATCTGGCGGCTGAACCGCGAGGCCTGGCTGGCGCGGCGGGCGGATTGATCGATTTGCCCAGGTTTTCGGCGCCACTTGCCCAAGCAATCGGCAAAACGCCGGATGGACGCCGGCCCGGCCCGGCGCCCATCCGATAGGCGGTTGGCCGGCCTCATGCACGATGTCTATGCACGATCTGCCCGGCGCGTAGGCAAATCGTGGAAAATCACGGGCGACGCCGGCCAGGGGGTAGACGCATGGTCCGCGCACGGGTGCTCGCCGCTTCGGCAATCGGGACAGCTTTCGCGAGCGTCGCGACGACCGCCGGGGCGCAGACGCCCACGCCACCCGCGGCTGATCCGGCCAACACGGCCTGGCTGCTGGCGGCCACGGCGCTGGTCCTGTTCATGACCCTGCCCGGCCTGGCGCTGTTCTACGCCGGCCTGGTGCGGGCCAAGAACGCGCTTTCGGTGATGATGCACTGTGTGGCCATCGCCTGCGTGGCCTCGGTGGTCTGGCTGCTGGGCGGCTACAGCCTGGCCTTCTCCGGGACCGCGCCGCTCATCGGCGACCTGGCGAAGTTCGGCCTGCCCGACGCGAGAACCGGCTTGGTCGGCACGCTGCCCGAGACCCTGTTCTTCGCCTTCCAGATGACCTTCGCGATCATCACGCCCGCGTTGATCGTCGGGGCCTATGTGGAGCGGATCCGGTTCGGGGCGGTGCTGCTGTTCTCGGGCCTGTGGCTGCTGCTGGTCTATGCGCCGGTCTGCCACTGGATCTGGGGCGGCGGCTGGCTGGCCCAGATGAAGGTGATGGACTACGCGGGCGGCCTGGTAGTGCACGCCACGGCGGGGATCTCATCCTTGGTGGCCGTCGCCATGCTGGGGCCGCGCGACGGCTTCCCCAAGGACCTGCATCCGCCCCACAACCCCGGCATGACCATGATGGGCGCCGGCATGCTCTGGGTCGGTTGGTACGGTTTCAACGCCGGTAGCGCGCTGGCGGCCGACGCCGCGGCGGGCTCGGCCCTGGTGGCCACGCACCTGTCGGCGGCGACCGCCGGCCTGGTCTGGGCGCTGATCGAGAAGCTGAAGTTCGGCCGCGCCAGCATGATCGGCGTTGTGACCGGGGTGGTCGCGGGCCTGGCCACCGTGACCCCGGCCTCGGGCTTTGTCGGCCCCGTCGGCGGGATGATCCTGGGCGCGCTGGGCAGCCTGATCTGCTTCCACGCGGTCGACGTCGTGAAGCACCGCCTGAAGCTGGACGACAGCCTGGACGTCTTCGCCGTCCACGGGGTCGGCGGCCTGCTGGGCACGTTCCTGGTGGCGGGCCTTGCGTCCACCGCCCTCGGCGGCGCGGGCTATGCCGAGGGCATGGACGCCGGCCGCCAGCTGGGCGTCCAGGCGCTGGGGGCGCTGGCGGTCTGCGCCTGGTCGGCCATCGCCTCGGCGGCGATCCTGCTCGTGTGCAAGTTCACCGTTGGCCTGCGCGCCACCCCGGAGGCCATCGAGGACGGCCTGGATATGTCGAGCCACGGCGAGCGCGCGTACCAGACCTGACGCGCCGCTTGAGCCGAGTCGATTCCACTGACTTGATCGGCGGCCATGATCCACGTCCCGACCGCAACCTGGGCGCACGTCGTCTTCGACCTCTGCGCCTGGGGCTCGGGGCTGGCGCTCAGCGTGACCCTCTACCGCTGGCGGCTGAAGGAGCTGACCGAGCAGATCGCGGGCAAGGTCGGCGGCGGCTATTTCGCGGCCCTGGCCGTGGGCGCGGTCCCGGGCGCCTGGCTGGCTGGATCGGTGAACAGCCTGCGGGACGCTGAGCCCGCGCTCTCGCACAGCGTGGTGGGCGCCCTGGTCGGCGCCATCGTCGGGGTCGAGATCTACAAGGCCGTGCGCGGCGTCCGCGGCTCGACCGGGGGCATCTTCGTGGGCCCATTCGCCCTGGGGGTGGTGATCGGTCGTTGGGGCTGCCTGTTCGCGGGCCTGCCCGACGGCACCTATGGCGCGTCGACCGCCCTGCCCTGGGCTGTGGAGTTGGGCGACGGGATCGGCCGCCACCCCGTGCAGGCCTATGAGAGCCTGGCCATGGCGCTGTTCCTGGCCGCCTACATTGAGGGCCTGGCGCGGCGCCGGCCCTGGGCGATGCGGCGCGGCTTCTACGCCTTGTGCTTCTGGTACGGGCTCACCCGCTTCGGTTGGGAGTTCCTCAAGCCCTATCCGCCGTTGATCGGGCCGCTTAACCTGTTCCATCTGCTGTGCGGGGGATTGGTCGTCTATGGATGGGTCTACTACCGCCGAAGCCTGCGCGACGATCGCGCGCAAGGCGGCCCCCTACCTGTTCCTGGGCCAGACCACGAGCCTGTGTGAAACCTGCCTGGAGCTGGTTCCCGCCAAGGTGATCGGCGAGGACGGCGGGGTCTACTACCTCAAGCGCTGCCGCGAGCATGGCGTGCAGAAGACCCTGATCGCCGACGATATCGACTATTGGAAATCCCAGCGCGACTGGCTGAAGCCCGGTGACCGACCGCTGTCCGTCGCCACGCGCACCGACCACGGCTGTCCCTACGACTGCGGCCTCTGTCCGGACCACGAGCAGCACTCATGCCTGGCGATCCTCGAGATCAACGAGGCCTGTAACCTCTCCTGCCCGGTCTGTTTCGCCGACAGCTCGGTGAAGCGCGAGGCGCATCGGCCGCTGGCCGAGGTCGAGGCGATGCTGGACGTGATCGTGGCGGCCGAAGGCGAACCCGACCTGGTGCAGCTCTCCGGCGGCGAGCCCACCATCCATCCGCAGTTCTGGGAGATCCTGGACGCGGCCAAGGCCCGGCCGATCCGCCACCTGATGATCAACACCAATGGCCTCAGGATCGCCCGCGAGGCCGGCTTCGCGGAACGGCTGGCCGACTACATGCCGGGCTTCGAGGTCTACCTGCAGTTCGACAGCCTGAAGCGCGACGCGCTCATGAACCTGCGCGGGGCCGATCTTACCCGCGTGCGGATCGAGGCTCTGGAGGCGCTGGAGCGCAACAACATCTCCACGACCCTGGTGGTGACCCTGAAGAAGGGCGTCAACGACGACGAGATCGCCGACATCGTCCGCTTCGCCCTGGACTGGCGCTGCGTGCGCGGCGTGACCTTCCAGCCGATCCAGGACGCCGGGCGCAACGACGGCTTCGACGCCAAGCGCCACCGGATCGTGCTGACCGAGGTGCGCCGCAAGATCGCCGATGCCGGCGTCTTCAGCCTGGACGACCTGATCCCCCTGCCCTGCAACCCAGACCAGATCTGCATCGGCTACGGCTTGCGCAACGGCCGCGACGTGCGGCCAGTGACCGCCCTGCTGCCCCGCGACCTGTTCGTGGCCGCCGCGCCCAATACCGTGACGTTCGAGAGCTATCCGGAGCTGCGCAAGCAGGTGTTCGAGCTGCTGTCGCTCTCCACCGCCCAGGGCAACACGTCGGAGAAGCTGGCCAGCCTGCTCTGCTGCCTGCCGGAAGCGGCAGTGCCGCAGGAAGTGGCCTACGAGAACACTTTCCGCGTGGTGGTCAGCCAGTTCCTGGACCGGTTTAATTTCGACCTGGGGACCGTGAAGCGCAGCTGCGTGCACTTCGTGCAACCGGACGGGACGATCATCCCCTTCGACACCTTCAACACCTTCTATCGCCCGGGCGCGGCGGGAGCCGGGATACTGGCGCGGGAGCGCGGCCGTTGAGCGAGGCCCGGCCGCTTCGGAAGTTCGTCGGCGCCGGACTAATGGCCGTTGGCGGACTTATGGCTGCGCTGTGCGGGACCTGTTCGGGGTTGGTGCTTTATCCCGCCTTGGGCGGCCTGACGTCTGACGGCGCAGCAGCGGGCGCTCTCGCGATGTTGGTCATCGTCGCGATCATCGGTGGTATCCCGACCATGTTCGGCCTGTGGATCGCGAGCCGCGGATGGCGGGAGTTCCAATCGGCCGTGAAAGTCTCGCGCTCCCCCAAAGGGGGGACCACCGGCGGGCCCGGCCCCGGAGACCCAACGTGAGCGAACCTGGTCCCGTTCAGCGCTTCTTCGGCGGCGCCCTCATGGCGGTGGGGTTCCTGATCATGGCCCTCTGCGGCCTGTGCAGCTTGTGCGGCGTCGTGGTCGGGCTGACCGACGACACGTTCAAGGGCGGTGACACCCTCGCGCTGGTACTGGTCTTCGGCGGTGTGCCGTTCCTGATCGGGCTCGGCGTCTTCTTCGCCGGAAAGGCCATCCGCGGAGGGCAGCCCGCGCGCTCTGCCCAGCCCCCCGCAAGCTTCAGCGGAGGAGACGCGCCATGAGCGACAAGATCACCCGCTTTGTCGCCGGAGCGCTCATCGTGGTGGGCGGACTGATGGTCCTGCTCTGCGGCTCCTGCACCCTGGTGTTCGGCGGCGGCGGGCTGGTCGGCCTGGTGCGCGGCGAGGACGCCGGGCTGAGCGGGTTCATCCTGGCGACGGCCTTGGTCGTCGGCGGCCTGCCGACCAGCGCCGGCCTGCTATTGCTGGTGAACGGCTGGAAGAGCTGGAAAGCGAACGCGCCGCCGCCGGGGGGAACGACCGGATGAGCGAGCGGCAGGATCGCAACGGCCGCCTTCATCTCGCGCGAGCCCTAAAGGGCGGCGGGCTTATGATGGTCTTGCTGTGCGGCCTATGCACCGCCACCTGCTCCGGCCCTTCTGCTTACCGGAGGCTCTCAGGCGGAGGCGGTCAGGAGGAGACCTTCTACCTGGGGCTCGCCATGATGATCGGGGGCGTTCCGATCCTCGTCGGCCTCGTGCTGTTCCTCGGTGGCATTTTGACGGAGCGCGCTATCAAGCGCGAGCAGACGCCTACGCCGCCGCGCGCTTCTCCGCCGCCCCGGTGATCCGGGACCGGGCGATCTCGTTGGCGACCTCGTTCGTCGGGCGGCGTTCGCGCAGCGCCTGTTCGAGGACTTCCTCGAGGGTCAGGGCCAGACGGTCCAGCTTTTCGTCCACCCAGGCCGGGTCGAAGGCCTCGCCCCGTTCCAGCGCGCGGATCTCGCCGGCCACGTTGATGATGCCGCCGCCGTTGATGACGTAGTCGGGGGCGTAGAGGATGCCGCGGTTGAACAGCTCGCGGCCGGCCTCGGCGTCGGCCAGCTGGTTGTTGGCGCCACCGGCGATGATCCTGGCGCGGATGCGCGGCAGGGTGTCGAGGCTGACCGCGCCGCCCAGGGCGCAGGGGGCGAAGACGTCGACGTCGGCGTCGAAGATGGCGCTGGGGGCCACGATCTGGGCGTCGGTGGCGGCGGCCACGCGGCGCAGGGCCTCGGCGTTGACGTCGGTCAGCACCAGCTTGGCGCCGGCGGCGTGCAGCTTCTGAGCCAGGTGCCCGCCCACGTTGCCGATGCCCTGGATCGCCACGCGCACGCCGTCCAGGTCACGCTTCAGGCCACGCTGGACGCAGAGGCGGACGCCCCGGAACACGCCCTCGGCGGTGACCGGGCTGGGGTCGCCCGAGGCCGCGGCATGGCCTTCCAGGCCGGCGACGTAGCGGGTGTGCTTGCGGGCGCTGGTGAGGTCGGCCACCGAGACGCCGACGTCCTCGGCGGTCCAGTACTTGCCGCCCAGGTCCTCGACGGCGCGGCCGAAGGCCTCGAACAGCGCCGGGGTCTTCTGGGTGCGGGCATCGCCGATGATCACCGACTTGCCGCCGCCCAGCTCCAGGTCGGCCATGGCGTTCTTGTAGGACATGGCGCGCGAGAGCTTCAGCGCGTCGTCCAGGGCCTCGGCGGCGCTGGCGTAGGGCCACATGCGGCAACCGCCGGCGGCGGGGCCGCGGGCGGTGGAATGCACGGCGATGATCGCCTTGAGGCCGGTCTTTTCGTCCGAGAAGGCGTGAACGCCTTCATGTCCCTCGAAGGCCGGAGAATCGAACAAGGTCATGCCGTGAACCCTAGGTTCTGGGGGAGGAATTTGGCGGGGAATACGCGCGTGCGGGGCATATCACAACCCCGCTGCGCGACGTGACGCATCGACCGGGCCGGCGTGCTTGACGCCCGCCCCCGGGATCGGCGGCGCGCCGGAGGGCAGTGGCGCCTCCGGATCGCGGATGAAGGCCAGCACGTCGGCGATCACCGCCGCACGCTGCTTGTCGCGGGTCAGCAGGTGGTGGCCGGCGGAATAGTAGGCGCTGCGGTCTGAAGGCCTCAGGCGCTTCACCGCCTTGAAGGCCGCGTTCTTGGGGATGATCTGGTCGTTGGCCCCGTAGAGGTAGAAGGTCGGCAAAGGGTCCTCACCCACGTCCTTCGCCGCGCGGTCCATCAGCCGGACCAGGCCGTAGAGCGTGTCCGAGCGTGCGCCCCAGATCATCAACCGGTCGCGGCCCATGGCGATCAATTCGTCGCGATTGTCGGTCGGATAGATCTTGTCGGTGACCCAGCGGGGCGGCGTGTAGACCTTGCCCGCCGTGAAGTTGGCGGCCAGCCACAGCAGGGTCTTGTTGGGCAGCGGCTGAGCCTTGAAGCCCCAGACGCCCGGCGACAGCAGCACCAGCCGGTCGGCCCGCGGCGGCCGGTCGGTGGCGAAGGCCGCGGCGGCCACCGAGCCGCCCATGCTCTCGCCCACCACGGTGACGATGGCGTTGGGATGCCTGGCCCGCGCCAGCGCGGTGACCGTGCGCAGATCCTCGATCATCAGATCGTCGCCGGCCCAGATTCCGCGGCCTGGAGAGCGACCGAAGCCGCGCTGGTCGTAGGCGTAGGTGGTGACGCCCTGCTCGGCCCAGGCCTCGGCGGCGAAGTGGAAAGCGTTGGCGTAGTCGTTCATGCCATGGGCGGCGACCACTACGGCCCAGGGCTGGCCGGTCCTGGCCTCCCAGGTCGTGAGGCCCAGCCGGGCGGCGTCGAAGCTGACCACCGCGTCGGTCTCGAAACGAGGCCCCTGGAAGCCGGCCGGCGGCGTCCCCGCCTGCTGGATCATCAGCGGCGTGCAGGCCGAAAGGGCGAATAGCAGGAAGACGAGGGCGATACGCTTCATGTCGAAGGACGACTATATGCCCTGCCCGTTAAGCCCGGGGAAACACCCGCGGCGACTGGTTCGACCGGCCGCCGCCGTCAGGCCGGCTGCAGCATCGCCAGTTCCTGCTTGACCCAGCCCGCGTAGGACGGCCGAGCGAGGATGGCGGCGATATAGGCCACGGTCTTGGGATAGCGCGCCGCGTCGACCGAGCAGTTGATGATGGCCAGGTTCTGGAACGGGCTGGCCACGGCGATGTCGGCCAGGGTCAGGCGATCCTCGACCAGGAAGCCCGAGGCGGGAATCTGGCCCTCGAGGTAGGCGAGGATCGGCGGCAGTTCGTTGGCCTCCGCCGCGTCGGCCGCCGCAAGGTCGCCCTCACGACCCATGAAGCGCGGCGCCACGAAGCGGTTGAAGAACATCTTGCCCATGCAGGCGACCGCGATGGTGTCGGAGAACTCCTCCCACCAGATGGTACGGGCGCGAGCCTTGGGATCGGCGGGGATCAGGTTCGGCTCGGGCTTGATCGCCTCCAGGTAGGTGATGATCGCCGTGGAGTCCGAGATCAGGAAGTCGCCGTCCTTGAAGCCCGGCATCTTCCCGAAGGGGCTGGCCAGCTTGAACTCGGGCGGACCGCCGCCCATGCCCGCCGGCTGCAGCTCGACCTCAATGCCCTTCTCGGCCGCGAAAGCCAGGGTCTTGCGGACATAGGGCGAGAGCGAGCTGCCGTAGACGATCATGGGGCGTTTTCCTCTGGGCTTGTCGTATCGGGCGACCTTAGCCGGTAGACGCCCTTGAAATCATCGGGGTCGGCCGGCTTGTTGTGGCGCAGGATCACCAGCTTGCCCTGCCGCGCCAGGCCGCGCGCGACGGCGCGGACGTGGCCCAGGGTGCGGCGCCAGCTCTCGGGGTCGATGGCGCGCGCCACGTCCTCCGGAGAGATGGACTTGCCGGCGGGGACCTTGGCCAGAAGGTCGAGGATGGCGGTTTCGACGGGATCGCTCACGGGCGGCTAAGTCTCACCAACCGGCCCGGCGGTCCATGCTTTTCGCCCTAGCCGCCGCGCTTCATGGTCTCACGGGCGATGATCACCTGCTGGATCTGGCTGGTGCCCTCGTAGATCCGGAAGATGCGCACGTCGCGGTAGAAGCGCTCGATGCCGTATTCGGCGATGTAGCCGGCTCCACCGAAGATCTGCACGGCCTTGTCGGCCACCCGGCCCACCATCTCGGAGGCGAAGTACTTGGCCGCGGCGCCTTCCATGGTGACGTTCTGGCCCAGGTCGCGCTTGCGGGCGGTCTCCATGGTCAACGCCCTTGCAGCCAGCGCCTCGGTCTTACAATCCGCGATCATGCCCTGGACGAGCTGGAAGCCGCTGAGCGGCTGGCCGAACTGCTTGCGCTCGGCGGCATAGGCCACGCTGTCGGCGATCAGGCGCTCGGCGACGCCGACGCAGAGGGCGGAGATGTGCAGGCGGCCCTTGTCCAGCACCTGCATGGCCACCTTGAAGCCCTCGCCTTCCTGGCCGATGCGGTTCTCGGCGGGCACGCGGACGTTGTCGAAGATCACGTCGCAGACGTGGGCGCCCTGCTGGCCCATCTTCTTCTCGGGCTTGCCGACGCTGAGGCCCGGCAGGTCGCGCGGCACGAGGAAGGCCGAGACGCCGCCGGCGCCCGGCTTCGACGGATCGCTGCGCGCCATCACGGTGAACAGGTCGGCCTTGTTGGCGTTGGTGATGTAGCGCTTGGCGCCGTTCAGGACATAGTGGTCGCCGTCGCGGATGGCGCGGGTCTGGACCGCAGCGCTGTCCGAGCCGGCCTCGGGCTCGGTGAGGGCGAACGAGGTGATGATCTCGCCGGACGCGATGCCGGGCAGGTACTTCTGCTTCTGCGCCTCGGTGCCGAACATCACCAGCGCCTGGGAGCCGATGCCGACATTGGTGCCGAAGGTCGAACGGAAGGCCGGACTGGTCCGGCCCAGCTCGATCACCACCAGGCACTCCTCCTCCATGGTGAGCTCGAGACCACCATAGGCCTCCGGTATCGAGAGCCCGAACAACCCCAGGCCCTTCATCTCCTCGACCACGTCTTCGGGCATGGCGTCGGTTTCGGCGACCTGGGCCTCCAGCGGTCGCAGGCGCTCCGTGACGAAGCGGCGGACGGTGTCGATGAGCTGGTCGCGGGTCTCGGCGTCGAGCGCCATCTGGTAGTCCCCCTTACTTGCAGTCCTTGATGGTCTCGGTCGGCTTGAACCGGCCCAGCCCGACGGCGACGACCGGGCGTCGCCAGGTTTCGGTGCGCACGCCGCCCGCCGCCACGGCGCACACCGGTGCGGGCGTCGGCGTGACCTTGCCCTGGTTCATGACCAGGGCGATGGCGCGATAGTCGATCGCCTTTTCGGTCCGGTTCCAGACCTTGAGGATGGTGGCCCGCGCCTCGGCCGACCCGTCGAGGGCGACCGCGATCTGACCCTGCGGCGGGGGCTCGAAGGTCTCGGTGACGGTCCCTTCGGGGTGGGCGGCGGCGAGCTGGCCTTCCTCCACCTTGTCCAGCACGGGCAGGCCCTTGTCGTCCAGGCGGAACAGCGCGCGTTGGCCCAGCACCACCTGCAGCGTCTCGCCCTGGACCGTGGTCTTCTGCTCGATGGTCAGCGACTTGGCGGCGGCGACGGCTGGGGGCGCGGTCTCCTTCTCATCGGTGGGCTTCGCGGCGGGCGGGATGTCGACAGTCTTCTCGTCCAACCCGGGGAGCGCGCCGTCGGTGACCGCCCGTTCCTTCGGCGCAGTCTCCACCGGGCCGTCGTCGGACGGCGCCGGCTGAGCGGCGAGCGCGACAAGGACCAGCAGGGACGCGATCATGGGAACGTAGGCCTCGGGGTCTGAAGCGGGCCGGCAAACTAGTGTTTGAGCGGACGGTCGGCAAACCCTTAGGCGTGCTGCCGTGAGGGCGCCCTTCCCCATTTTGCGAACGCGTGCTTAGACGCCCGCCGGGCTTGGTGAGGGTTTCAACGCATGGACGGCGGCGACAGCGAGAACACCTACGTCTCGAAGCTGATTACGGTGACCGAGGGCGATTGGGCGGGCTGGTCCTGCTATCCCGGCGGCGACCCCTTCGAGGATCTCGCGGGGCCGTTCTACTTCCGCGTCGATGAGACCGGGCCGGTCTCCGCCTTCCGCGTGGAGAAGAAGCACCTGAACGGCGGCGCGTTCCTGCACGGCGGCTGCTTCATGACCTTCGCCGATTTCGCCCTGTTCGTGATCGCCCGCGACGCGCTCACCGAGCAGCATGCGGTGACGGCCACCTTCAATTGCGAGCTGGTGGGCGCGGCCTATGAGGGCCAGCTCATCGAATGCCGCGGCGATGTGGTGAAGAACGCCCGCAGCATGGTGTTCGTACGGGGCCTGATGACCGTGGCGGAAGACACGATCATGAGCTTTTCGGCCACACTCAAGAAGCGTGGTCCGCGCAAGGCCTAGAAATTCCGGCGTTCGGCGCCAATTTTGACGCCTTTCGCGGGAATACGGCTCGCGAACAGCAAGAGGTTTTCAAGACTTGATCCGTCTCTCCACTCTCGGCGTCCTGGTCGCCGCGGCCGGGCTTACGGTCAGCACGACCGCATCGGCGCAGGGCGACCCGTCGATCCATGGTGTCTGGCGCAACCCGAAGAACTCGGTTCACGTGGAGATCAAGCCCTGCGCCGCGGGCGCCTGTGGGTATGTGGTCTGGGCGACGGACAAGGCCAAGGCCGACGCCCGCGAGGGCGGCACGGCGAACCTCGTGGGCCTGCAGCTGCTGCGCGACTTCTCCCAGGACAAGAAGGGCGTCTGGCGCGGCAAGGTCTTCGTCCCCGACCTGAACCGCACCTTCACCGGCATCGCCGAGCTGTCGGGCCCGACCACACTCAAGGCCAAGGGCTGCTTCGTGGTGCTGTGCAAATCGCAGACCTGGACCCGGATCAGCACCGCCGCCGACTGACGGGACGGCTGGAAGAGCTTGCCGCGGTGACGCTGACGCACGAAGTCGGAGCCATGGACCTCTCAGCCCTGACCCCGGACGACATCCCCGAGATCATGCGCATCGAGCGCCTCCCCGGCTACGACGCCGTGGTGGGCCGCTTCGAGGCCGAGGAGCACGCCCAACAGTTCGCCTCGCCCGACGCCTGCTACTTCGGCCTGCGCGACGGGGACCGGCTGGTCGGCTTCGTGATCATGCAGGAAATCCGCGAACCCACCGTACTGCTGCGCCGGATCGCCGTGGGCGAACCCGAGCGCGGGGTCGGAACCCGGCTGGTGCGCGGGGTCATGGACTGGACCTTCGAGACCACGCTGGCCGAGGCCCTGAAGCTGGACGTGCATGTGGGCAACCCGCGCGCCCACCACGTCTATGAACGCGAGGGCTTCACGCAGTACGACGAGGACGAGATCCACCACTTCATGCGGATCCCCCGGACGCGTTGGGCGGAGATGCGCGGCCGATGAGAGGCGCGTTCCTTGCCCTCGCCCTGACCCTCATCGCCGCGCCGGCCATGGCGAAGGCGCCGTTCCAACCCTGGATCGACGGGACGCAGGCGACCGAGCCGCAGACCCAGACCCAGCGCTACGACCGCGACACCTACGTCATCCGCCAGTCGGTGAAGACCAACTTCGAGGCGCCGTTCCTGTACCTGCTGTTCGGCAAGGATCGGGCGCTGCTGCTGGACACCGGCGCCGGGGGCCTCAAGATCCGGCCCACGGTGGACGCCGCGATCGACCAGTGGCTGGCCGAGCAGCACCGCAAGTCGATCCCTCTGGTGGTGGCGCACACCCATAGCCATGGCGACCACCGCCACGGCGACCCGGAGTTCCGGGACCGGCCGGACACGACCGTCGTCGGTCTGACGGCCCCGGAGGTCGCCGCCTTCTTCAAGGTGACGGACTGGCCCGGCCAGATCGTGGATTTCGACCTGGGCGGCCGGGCGCTGAAGGTGATCCCGACGCCGGGGCACCAGCCGGCTCACATCATGATCTGGGACCCAAAGACCCGGCTGCTGCTGACCGGCGACACGCTCTATCCGGGGCGACTGTACATCCCGCTAAACATGTTCGGCGACTTCAAGGCCAGCCTCGACCGGGTCGTTGGCTTCACCCGGGCCCACCGGGTGAAGTGGGTGCTGGGCGCGCACATCGAGATGACCCGGACGCCGGGCAAGGATTTCCGGGACCTGGCGCGGACCCATCCGGACGAGCATCTCCTGGAGCTGCCTTACGCGAGCCTCAAGGATCTGCAGGCGGCCGTCCGGAAGATGGGCGACACGCCGGTGCGCGACGTCCACCCCGACTTCATCGTGACACCCGTCCCGCCGCGCTAGTCCCGGCGCTTGCGGCCCCGCGCCCGGACCAGCGCGTAGATAATGGTGAAGCTGAGCAGCAGCGCCACGAACAGGGCCGGCAATCCCGCGAGCGGCCCGAAGCGGTCCCCGAGCCAGCGCGCGCCGAACGCCAGCGATACGCCCGGCGCGGTGGCCACGAGGACCAGGCTGACCCAGCCCTTCCAGTGGATGGGCATCGCCTTGAACCTGCGTCCGTCGGTCCAGTACTCGAACCAGACCTCGCGATCGGCCATCAGTCGCTGGCCTTCCAGACGCCGTCGACCTTCCTGACATTGGCGTACTCACCGGGCCCCAGCATGACCATGGCGGTCTCCCGGCGGATCACCACGCGCTTGGTCGCCTTCAGCCGGACGATCAGCTTGGGCAGTTCCTTGGCCAGCATCTTCTTGAACTCTGGCGGCACGTCCGCCAGGCGGGCGGCCGACGCCTCGGTGGACAGCGCCGCGGCTGCGGTCATATCGCCTTTGGCTATGGCCTCGGCCCTGGCGATCAGCACCTTCACCGGCTCGGACGCGGCGGCGGCCGGCCCCTTCAGGTCGGCCTCGACGGCGTTGGTGAAGACCGGGGCGCTGAACCGGAGCTGGGCCTTCTCGCTGGCGTCCGCCCTGAGTTCGCCGACGACCCGCGTCGGGGTGATCTCCAGGCGCGACCAGAGGCCCTCGGAATTGGAGATCGTGAGGTTGGAAAGCGAATAGCCCGGCTCCGGCTTGGCCAGGACGGTGATCACGATGGCGCCGCGGTTGGTGGGATCGAAGGTCAGCAGCAGCCCCTTCACCTTGCCGTCCTTGGCCATGTACCAGACCGGCGGAAACGCATCTCCATACAGCACGGAGATCGGCAACTCCTGGTCGGTCAGCAGGACACGAAGCTCCTTCGCGCTGTCCAGCCGGCCCTCGGTGTTGTCCATCTCCAGGGCGATGGCGTGCGAGAAGCTGACGTCGAATTCGTCGTCCCTGAACCGGCCCGAGGCCGTCCCGGTGTCGATGGCCAGGGCCGGCGTCGCGGCAGACGCGAGGCTCGCGGCGATGAACAGACGCCGGTCCATCATGCCGCCTTCTGGGGCATGCCGGCCTGGGCGGCGGGGCGCGCGCGCATGGCCTCGGCCCAGCGGCAGACGTGGGTCAGCTCCTCGGGCGGGCGGAACTTGATCATGCGGCCGAAGTCGACGCCCACGAAGGCGACGATGTCGGCGATGGTCAGGCGGTCGGTGGCCAGCCACTCCTGCTCGGCCAGCTGGCGGTCCAGCACCTTCAGCGCCCGCGTACCGGTCTCGATGTTGTGCCGTCCAACCTCGGGGACCTGCTGCTCCAGCGCCGCCATGGCGGGGTGGGTATGGCGCACGCCGATCATCACGGGCGTGGCGACCAGCATCTCGGCCCGGCGCATCCACATTTCGATGATCGCGACCTCCTCGGGCGTCCGACCGAACAGGTTGGGCTCAGGGTAGCGGCTCTCCAGATAGCGGCAGATGGCGATCGACTCGGTGATGCAGGTCCCGTCGTCCATCTCCAGCATCGGCACGTTGGCGAGGCCGGCCTTGGCCAGGTAGTCCGGCGTCTTGTGCTGGCCGTCCAGCAGGTTGAGCGTGATGACCTCGACGTCGTCGATGGCCTTCTCCGCCATGAACCAGCGGACGCGGCGCGGATTGGGCGCGAGCGGGGTGTCGTAGACTTTCATGGGAGCCCTCCTGCCTTTCGGCGAAGCTAGCGCCTTTCCGTAGCGGTCAGGCAAGGGCGCGGACTGGACAGGGCCCGGCGGCTCCGAATAACCACGGGTTGAGATTGACGAGGAGACGCACTGAAATGGCGAGTTTGGCGGGCGCGGTTCGCAGGGGCCGCCGATTCCTGAACCGCGTGTACAACCGGCTGCTGCCGGTCAGCCAGACCAACCTCAAGGCGACGAACGTCCGCTTCGTGGACGCGCTGAAGAGTCAGATGCCCCACGATAAGGCGATGGAGCTGGCCATCGGCGGCGGCTTCGAGCTGATCGGATCCATTGAGGTGGCCCTGCTGCGCCACTATGGCCTGCCGCAGGACGGCTACCTCATCGACGTGGGCTGTGGGTCGGGGCGCCTGGCCAAGCCGCTGTCGGCCTGGCTGAAGGGCCGTTACCTGGGCATCGACCTGGTGCCGGCGCTGGTGGCTCACGCCCGCAAGATCGCCGCGCGGCCCGACTGGCGGTTCCAGGTGATCCAGCACATCGGCATCCCCGAACAGGACGGCCAGGCCGATATGGTCTGCTTCTTCTCGGTCCTCACCCACCTGACTCACGAGCAGAGCTACTGGTACCTGGAGGAGGCGCGCCGCGTGCTGAAGCCGGGCGGCCGCATCGTGTTCTCGTTCCTCGAACTGCGCGAGCCGGCGCACTTGAAGATCTTCCTCGACACCGTGGCCGCGATGAAGCGCAAAGTCTCCATGCCGATGAACACCTGCATCGACCGCGAGACGATCGGCCACTGGGCCACGGCGCTGGGCATGCAGGTCGTGGACATCCGCGACGGCGCCGATGGCGTCGTGGCCGAGGGCAGCCTCGGCCAGTCCGCCTGCGTGCTGCAGAAGCCGCTCTAGCTGAACAGGTTCGCGGGCAGCAGCCCTACGATCGAGGCCGTCAGGCAGGTGGCGAGGAAACCCGCCATCATCGCCTTCCAGACCATGCCGACGATCTCGTTGCGTCGCTCGGGCACTAGGACCGAGAAGCCTGCCAGGTTGATGCCCACGGAAGCGATGTTGGCGAAGCCGCAAAGCGCATAGGTCATCAGCACCCGCGTGCGCGGGTCCATCGCATCGACCGGGATCGCCCCCATCTTGATGAAGGCGGTGAACTCGGTGAGCACCAGCTTCACGCCCAGCAGGGAGCCGGCGGCCGGCGCATCGTGCCACGGGATTCCGATGGCCCAGGCCAACGGCGAGAACAGGATGCCCAGGCCGGCTTCGACCGAGAGCACGTAGCCGACCTGATCGCCGACGGCGCCCAGGATCTTGTTCACCATCGCGGTCAGCGCCACGAACACGATCAGCGTGGCGCCCACGTTCAGCATGATCTGCAGGCCGTCGGTGGTGCCCTTGATCAGGGCGTCGATGGAGCTGTCGTAGCGCTTGGCGGCGAGCGGGTCGTAGGTCTGCACCTGCTCGACGGCGGCGTCGCGCGGCACGATGATCCGGGCCAGCAGCACTCCGGCCGGGGCCGAGACGATGGACGCCGTCAGCACGTGGGCTGCCGCGCCCGGGAGCACACCGGCCAGGATGGTCGCGTAGGCCACCATGGTGGAGCCCGAAACGCAGGCCATGCCGACCGCGATCAGCATGAACAGCTCGGAGCGCGACAGGCTGGGCAGGTAGCTGCGGATGAAGATCGGCCCCTCGACCTGGCCCATGAAGACCGTGGCCGCGGTCGCCAGCGCCGGCGGGCCGCGCAGGCCCATGGTCTTCTCGAAGACCACGCCGAACGCCTGGGTGATCCAGACCAGGATCTTCCAGTGCCAGAGCAGGGCGGCGAGCGCGCAGACCACCAGGATCACCGGCAGCACCCGGAACGCGAAGACGAACAGCGAGCCTGGGTCGGTGAGGGTGTAGGGCTGGTTGGGCGTGCCGGCCAGGAAGCCGAACACGAAGGCCACGCCGGCCTGGGTCGAGGCGCCCAGGCCGTCCACCACCACGCTCACCCCCTGCAGTCCCGAGCGCAGGGCCGGCAGGCCGAACAGGGCGAGCACCAGGAGGCCCTGGACCGTGATGGCGCCGATGGCGAGCTTCCAGGGGAACTTGCCGCGGTTTTCCGAGACCGCCCAGCAGACCAACAGGATGACCGCCACGCCGACGAGGCTCTGGGCGTTTTCCGGACCGAACATGCATCCCCCGATGCGCCGCCGATTCAGCGGCCTAGCCGGCCAATCCACGCCGAAAGCGCGCCGGGCGCAAGCGCGGCGTGGCGCCTGCGCCCGTGCGGGCTACAGGTTGACCATCGCCAGGCCGGTCTTGTCGTAGCGCTGGCCCTCGACGGCGGTCTCGGGGACCGCGGCCTGGATGGCGGCCAGGTCCTCGGGCGAGAGCCTGATCGCCGCCGCGCCGACGTTCTCCTGCAGGCGCGAGACCTTGGCCGTGCCGGGGATCGGCACGATGTCCGGACCCTGGTGCAGCAGCCAGGCCAGCGCCAGCTGGGCCGGGGTGTGGCCCTTGGCCTTGGCGAGCCGGGTCAGCGTCTCGACCAGACCCAGGTTCTTGGCCAGCGCTTCGCCCTGGAAGCGCGGCATGAAGCGGCGGAAGTCGCCATCGCCCAGGGTGTCGGCGTTGACCGCCCCGGTGAGGAAGCCGCGGCCCAGCGGGCTGTAGGGCACGAAGCCGACGCCCAGCTCGCGCAGGGTAGGCAGGACCTCGGCCTCGGGATCGCGGCTCCACAGCGAATATTCGCTCTGCAGCGCGCTGACCGGGAACACCGCGTGCGCTCGGCGCACGGTGTCGGCGCCCGCCTCGGACAGGCCGAAGTAGCGAACCTTGCCAGCCTTCACGAGCTCGCCCATCGTCCCGGCCACCTCCTCGATCGGCACGTTCGGGTCCACCCGGTGCTGGTAGAAGAGGTCGATGACATCGATCCCAAGGCGCTGCAGCGAGGCGTCGGCGACCGCGCGGATGTTATCGGGCCGACTGTTGACGCCGCGCGGGCGCCCGGCGGCCATGGCGTCGGCCAGGTCGAAACCGAACTTGGTGGCGATCATGACCTTGTCCCGATAGGGCGCCAGGCCCTTGCCCACGATCACCTCGTTGGTCAGCCGGCCATAGATCTCGGCCGTGTCGAAGAAGGTGACGCCGAGGTCCACCGCCTTGGCCAGCACCTCGATGGCCTCCGCTTCGCTGGGGCCGGGACCGTAGACGGCGGTGAGGCCCATGCAGCCCAGGCCGATCGCGCTGACTTCCAGTCCCTGGGTTCCGAGTTTGCGCTTGTCCATGTGGAGATCTCCCTGTGGCGTCGGCTGATAGGTGGCGCGGCGGCGACAGCGTGATAACCGCTTGCTTCATCATCGATCCATTGAGCAGAATTCAGTAATGGACCGGCGCTCGATCCCCGACCTGGCCGCATTCGCCCTGCTGGCCGAGCTACGCAGTTTCCGTCGCGCGGGCGAGGTGCTGGGGGTCTCCGCCTCGGCGCTGAGCCACCGGCTGCGGCGGATGGAGACGGCGCTAGGCGTGCGCCTGCTGAACCGCTCCACCCGTTCCGTGTCGCCGACCGAAGCCGGGGAGCGTCTGCTGGCGCGCCTGTCGCCGGCGCTGGCCGACATCGAGGCCGGCCTCATGGAAGTCGCGGCGTTCCGCGAGCGGCCCGCGGGGCGGCTGCGGCTCAGCGTGCCTCGCTCGGCGGCGCGGTTGGCCATCGCACCTAGACTGGGCGGGTTCCTCAAGGCCTATCCCGACATCCGGGTGGAGGTGGTGAGCGACAACGCGCTGATCGACATCGTGGCGGGCGGCTTCGACGCCGGCATCCGCTTCGACGAGAACCTGCCGGCCGAGATGGTCGCGGTCCGCATCGGCAAGCCCTTGCGGATGGCCGCCGTGGCCTCGCCCGAGTACCTCGCCGAGCATGGCGTGCCTATGACGCCGGAAGACCTAGCCGGCCACGCCTGCTTCCGGCTGCGCTGGCCGTCCGGCGCCTTCTATGACTGGGAACTGGAGAAGGGCGACGACGTGCGGCGCCTGGCGGTGGACGGCCCCCTGATCGTCGACGACGCCCAGCTCCTGAAGGATGCGGCGGTGGACGGCGCCGGGATCGCCTTCGTGGCCGAGCCGTCGGTGCGCGAGGAACTGGCGTCCGGCGCGCTGGTCTCGTTCCTGGAGGACTGGTGCCCGCCCTTCCCCGGCTACTGCATCTACTATCCCGGCCGCCGACAGCTCTCGCCGGCGCTCCGGGCTTTCATCGACTGGATGCGGCGCGCCTGATGGGCCGGATTACGAAGGTTTAATCGGACGCTCCGCATCTGCCCGTCCCCCCTCGCGCCTCCTAGTCAGCGAGCGCACCAAACGCGTCCGACAACGGCCGGCCTTACCGCGATTTAACTGGTCCGGCAGGCCGACCGGCGGCGACATCCGCGCTCGAAGGTTGAGGGCTGTTCGTCACAATGTCTCTGGCGCTTGCAACATTGCTCTACGAGTGGCGCCGTTACACGGCCGCCGTTGTCGCGCTGGCGTTCTCCGGCCTGCTGATCCTGGCCCAGGTGGGCATGTTCACCGGCATCGTGAAGGGCGCCACGGCCACCATCGACCGCTCGCGCGCCGACATCATGATCCTGCCGCCCAAGATGGAGAGCCTGATCAACTCCGGCGGCGGCTCGCTGCCCGCCCGCCTGCAGCCGCAGATCTACATGAACCCCGAAGTGGTCGAGGTGGCCGCGTTCGACGGCGACGGCGGCCGCTGGGTGAACCAGCCGAAGGACGGCAAGAAGGCCGTCACCACCTACATCAACATCAACATGGTCGACACGCGCCCCGGGGCCGTGAACCTGCCGACCGACTTCACCGAAGAGATCCGCACCGCCCTGCTCGAGCCTTACTCGGTGGCCATCGACCAGAGCCAGCTGAAGCGCCTGGGCGTGAAGCTGGGCGACGAGGCCTCGATCAGCGGCAAGACGGTCCGCGTCCGCGCCATCCTCACCGGCTACCCGGACATCAACAACGCGTCCGTGACCATGTCGCGCGACACGATGCGGATGATGGGCATGCTCACCAAGAACGGGAAGACCGGCCCGCTGATGGTGCGCATCAAGGACCCGGCCCGGGCTGAAGCGGTCCGCGACCAGCTGAACAAGGACGCCAAGGGCGCCTACAGGGCCTGGACCCGCCAGCAGCTCGCCGAGGCCAATGAAGGTGCGCTCATGGGCGAGCAGATCATCGGCATCTTCCTGGGCTTCTCGGTGTTCCTGGGTTTCCTGATCGGGGTGGGCATCACCTCGCAGACCCTGCGCGGCGCGATCCTGTCCAGCATCAAGGAGTTCGCCTCGCTGCGGGCGCTCGGCGTCGGCATGGGCTCGCTGCGGCTGATCGTGCTCGAGCTGTCGTTCTGGGTCGGCATCGTCGGCCTGGCGGCCACGGCCCTCTTCACCGGCGGTGTCTATCTGCTGGCCGTCCGCGGCGGCCTGCCCATGGGCTTCCCCGCTCCCTGGGTGATCGGCGTCTCCATCCTCCTGCTCGTGATCTCGGGTTTCTCGGGCCTCCTGGCCCTGGGCATCCTGAAGAAGAGCCAACCTGCGGACCTGCTGCGATGAGCTCTGGCAAACCGGCCATCGTGGCCCACGGGATCTACAAGCGCTTCAAGACCGGGCGCAGCCACATCGAGGTGCTGAAGCGCGTCGATTTCGACGCCAACCACGGCGAGGTGACCATGGTCATGGGCCCGTCGGGCTCGGGCAAGTCGACCCTGGTGGCGGCGCTCTCCGGGCTGCTGAGGCCCGACGAGGGCAAGGTCTCGGCGCTGGACCAGGATATCTGGGGCCTGCGCTCGGGCAAGCTGGACCGGTTCCGGCTGGACCACTGCGGCTTCATCTTCCAGGGCTTCAACCTGTTCTCGGCGCTCACTGCCCTGCAGCAGGTCGAGATCATCCTGAAGTACCAGGGCCACTCCAAGAGCGTGGCCCGCGAGAAGGCCGCCAACGCGCTGGCGGAGGTGGGTCTTGAGACCCGCATGAACCAGCGCCCGTCCGAGCTGTCGGGCGGCGAGAAGCAGCGGGTGGCCATCGCCCGCGCGCTCGCCAAGGACCCGAACCTGCTGTTCGCCGACGAGCCCACCAGCGCGCTCGACGGCGAGAACGGCCAGATCGTGATCAAGCTGATCCAGCGCGCGGCCAAGCAGCATGGCGCGGCCGTGATCTGCGTCACCCACGACCCGCGCCTGGAGGCCTTCGCCGACCGCGTCATCCACCTGGAGGACGGCCGCATCCTGGACGATCGGCGCGTGACCCACGCGCCGACGGCCGCGGCCGCCCCGACCCACCGACAACCCGAGCTCATCGAGGCCTGACCGCAATGCCCGCCCTCCTCCGCAACCGCTTCGTCTGGATCGCCCTGGTCCTCCTCCTGCTCGGAGGCGGCGGCGCGATGTTCGTGTCCGGTCAGGCCAAGGCCAAGAAGGCCGAGGAGGCCAAGGCCGCCGCGAACGTGAAGCCCAGCCCCTACGCCGCCATCGCCAACGGCAAGGCCGACGTGGAAGGCGGCATCATCCAGGTGGCCGCGCGCCGCGCCGGCGTGATCCGCGACGTGCTGGTCCAAGAGGGCGACATGGTGAGCAAGAACCAGGTCCTCGCCCGACTCGAGGACGACGAACCGCGGCTGGCCTCCGAGCGCGCCAACGCCGAGGTGCGCCAGGCCCGCGCCGCCCTGGCCCTGCTTCAGGTCCAACTGTCGGCCGCCCAGCGCGAACACCGCCGCCTGGAGGGCCTCGCCCCCAACAACTTCGTGGCCGCCCAGAAGCTGGACCAGACCCGCGACGCCGTGCGCGAGGCCGAGGCCCGGATCATGGCCCAGCAGGCTGTCGTCGCCACGACCCAGGCCCGGTTCAATGAGGCCCGCTACGACCAGGAACTGTCGATCATCCGCGCCCCGGCCGACGGGCGCATCGTGCGGCGCTACGCCAATCCCGGCGCCGGCGCCTCGACCCTGAACGTCTCCAACATGTTCGACGTGGAGCCCCGCGCCGGACGGATCGTGCGGGCCGAGATCGCCGAGGGCGCCCTGCCGTTCGTCGCCGTCGGCCAGACCGTGCAGATGTCGCCCGAGAGCGACCCGACCAAGGTCTATCCGGGCAAGGTGCTGCGCCGCGCCGCCGTCTTCGGCGCCCGCAAGCTGCAGTCGGACGACCCCAACGAGCGGACCGACGACCGGGTGGTCGAGGTGGTCGTGGACTCCACCGGCGCACCCTTCCTGATCGGCCAGCGGGTGCTGGTGAAGTTCGTCCGCGGCCAGCAGCAGGCCACGGGTCCGGTCGCCCCGCGAAGCTGAATTTTCCCAAGCCTGCCCCGGGACTTAGGTCCCGGGGGCTTTTTTCAAGCGCAACCGTCACGCGTAAAACTCTCCTTAAGCGTCATGGCCGCCTAGTCTCCTTCAGGGAGGCGCCATGCGTTCGAGTTCAAGCGGCCCGCGCCCGACGCGAACGACCACCGATCTCGCGCCGGAACAGCTCCTGGCGCAGCCGGCGCTCTGGCGGCGGCTGACGATGACCCTGCTGATCGGGATCGTCGCGATCCCGGTGGTTCCGCTTTGGATGTTGCTGGCCGGCCTGGCCCTCTACGCCCTGATCACGGTCGCCGAGCGGGCGATCGTCCAGCGCCACGGCTATATCGGCAGCGATCTGGCCGGCCTCGCAGCCACTTTCGCGCTTTCGGCCCTCCACGCGCTCGCGGCCGCCATGCTGATCCACTTCGGAGACGGCGGCCCGCGGTTGTTCGCCGTCGCCCTCATCGGCTTCTCGGCGGTCAACATCCTGCTCCGCCTCTATTCCTCGCCGCGGATGTTCCTGGCCGCGCTGACGCCGCACGCCGTGGTGCTGGGCTGGGTGAGTTGGGGCATCTTCGCGCGGAACATGGCCGAGGGCGACTATCTCAAGGCCCTGACCCCGCCCGCGGTCCTGCTGACCTACGTGCTGCTGCTGGCCCCGACCCGCAGGCAGCTGGCCGAAGCCTGGGACAAGCTTGTGGCCGCCAAGACGGCGGCCGAGGCCGCAAGCCGCGCCAAGTCCGACTTCCTGGCGGTGATGAGCCATGAGATCCGCACGCCGCTGAACGGCATCCTGGGCATGGCCCAGGCGATGCAGCGCGACGGCCTGGCCGACACTCAGAAGGAGCGCCTGCGGGTGATCCGCCGCTCGGGCGAGGGGCTGCTCAGCCTGCTGAACGACGCCCTGGACTTCTCGCAGATCGAGGCGGGCAAGCTCGGTCTGGAGCGCGCCGAATTCGACATGGAGCACCTGACGCGGGGCGCCATGGCCACCTTCACGCCGCTGGCCGAGAACAAGGGCCTCGGCTTCGAGTTCTCCATCGACGAGGCGGCAAAGGGCCGGTTTCGCGCCGATCCGGTACGCCTGCGCCAGATCCTCTACAACCTCACCGCCAACGCGGTGAAGTTCACCGACAAGGGCGGCGTCGCGGTCTGCGTCTCGCACGCCGCCGGCCTGCTGAAGATCGAGGTCGCCGACAGCGGCGTCGGCATCGCCAGCGACCGGATCGACGGCCTGTTCGGAAAGTTCGTCCAGGGCGACGCCTCGTCGACCCGCCGCCATGGCGGCGTCGGCCTTGGGCTGACGATCTGCCGCTCGCTGACCGAGATGATGGGCGGGCGGATCGAGGTCAGCAGCGTCGAGGGCAAGGGCTCGATCTTCACCGTCAGCCTGCCGCTGGAGCGCGTGACCGAGGCCGCGCCGGTCCCAGCCGCGACGGCGCCTGCGCCGGAGCCGGCGTCCGACGCCGCGCCGATCCGGATCCTAGCCGCCGAAGACAACCAGGTGAACCAGCTCGTGCTGCGCACCCTGCTCAGCCAGGCGGGCCTGGAGCCCACCATGGTCGAGAACGGCGCGGAGGCCATCGAGGCCTGGAAGACCGGGGCCTGGGACGTGATCCTGATGGACATCCAGATGCCCGTGATGGACGGCGTCACCGCCACCCGCGAGATCCGCACCTTCGAAGCCTCCGGCGACCGCCGCCGGACCCCGATCATCGCGGTGACCGCCAACGCCATGAGCCACCAGGTCGCCGACTACGAGGCGGCCGGCATGGACATGGTGGTGCCCAAGCCCCTGGATGCGGCCAAGCTGTTCGAGGCCATCGAGTGGGCCCTGGACGCCCGGGCGACACGGGCCGCGGCGGTCGCGGCCTAAGGGGCCTGACCCGACGTCGCCTTGACGGCATCCCTCCCGCGCCGCACAACGCGCGCCGCAATTCGAACACCTGTTCAACGAGGGATCTCATGGCGGACATCCGCTTCGACGGCAAAGTGGCGATCGTGACGGGCGCCGGCGGCGGCCTGGGCCGGGCTCACGCCCTGGAGCTCGCCAGGCGCGGCGCCAAGGTGGTGGTCAACGACCTGGGCGGCGCCATGGACGGTTCGGGCGGCCACTCCGAGAACGCGCTGAAGGTCGTGGAAGAGATCAAGGCGGCCGGCGGCGAGGCGATCGCCAACGGCTCCTCGGTGACCGACGACGCCGGCGTGGCCCGGATGGTCAAGGATGCCATGGACGCCTGGGGCCGGATCGACATCCTGATCGCCAACGCCGGCATCCTGCGCGACAAGACCTTCGCCAAGATGGAGTTCGGCGACTTCCAGGTGGTGGTCGATGTCCACCTGTTCGGCACCGTGAAGCCGGCCAAGGCGGTCTGGGAGATCATGCGCACCCAGGGCTATGGCCGGATCGTGGTGACCACCTCGTCGTCGGGCCTCTACGGCAACTTCGGCCAGTCGAACTACGGCGCGGCCAAGCTGGGCCTGATCGGCTTCATGAACACGCTGAAGCTCGAGGGCCAGAAGAACAACATCCACGTCAACGCCATCGCCCCGGTGGCCGCCACGCGGATGACCGAGAACCTGATGCCGCCCGCGGTGCTGGAGCAGTTGAAGCCCGAGTATGTGACGCCGGGCGTGGTGTTCCTCTGCTCGGAAGAGGCCCCCACCGGCCACATCCTGACCGCCGGCGCGGGCGCCTTCGCCCTGTCGCGCATCGTCGAGACCGAGGGGGTCTACCTGGGCGCGGGCGCCACGGTGGAAGCCGTCCGCGACAACTGGGCCAAGATCACCGACGAGGCCGGCCAGAAGGCCTACTTCAACGGCGGCGAGCAAACGCAGAAGTTCTTCCGCAAGATGCAGGGCGGCTGACAAGCCGCCCGTCCCTCCCTTGTCGCGAAGACGACGGGGGAGGTGGATCGGCGCGGACGCGCCGAGACGGAGGGGGCGCGAAGCCTCAGTCTCCGAGCTTGAGGCTTCGCGCCCCCTCCACCACTTCGTGGTCCCCCTCCCCCGAACTCTTCGGTTCGGGGGAGGAGCGCCTCAGCGCCGCCCGTTTCATTTTTGTAATTCGAAACCGCTTGCGCCGGTGTTGGTGAACGCGCGTAACCTGCGCGCCAACGTCCGGGCAGAGACGGGTTCGAGGAGCAGTCATCGGTGTCACAGGCCAAGTCGTCCGCGCCCAACATGAGCGTCCTGGGCGTGCTCGCCTTCGCAAGCGCCAGCATCCCCATCCAGGCCCTCGTCCTGGCCGTCGCCGTGCACCTCCCGCGCTATTTCGCCAGCCACATCGGACTTGAGCTCGCCGTGGTCGGCGCCGCCTTCGCCATGGTGCGCCTGATCGACATCCCGATCGACGTGGGCATCGGCATGGCGATGGACCGAACCCGCAGCCGGTTCGGCCGCTATCGGGTCTGGATGACCCTGGGCGCGCCGATCCTGATGGCCGGGCTCTACTTCGTGCTGATGGCCAACGCCACGACGACCCAGCTGGGCCTGAGCGGCATCCTGCTATTCCTCTACATCGGCTATTCGATGGTCTACCTGGCCCACTTGGCCTGGGGCGGCGTGCTGGGCCCGACGTACGAGCAGCGCTCCAGGGTCTTCGGCGCGGTCATCGGCCTGGGCGTGGCCGGCGCCATGGCGGTGCTGATCATCCCCATCGTCATGCAGCAGCTCGGAAGCACCGAAGGCGAGGGCGTCCGGGCGATGGTCTGGTTCATCATCGCCGCGATCCCGGTGACCGTCCTGGTGGTCCTGCTGACCACGCCCGAGCCGATCACCCGCGAGCATGGCGCAGCCTTCGGCCTCCGCGACTACCTGACCCTGCTCAAGCGCGGCAACGTCATCCGCCTGCTGGCCGCCGACCTCTTCGCCACACTGGGGCCGGGCTGGATGGCGGCGCTCTACCTCTTCTACTTCAAGGACAGCCGCGGCTTCGACACGACAGCGGCCAACCTGCTGCTGATGATCTACATCGCCGCAGGCTTCGCCGGAGCGCCGCTCGCAGCTTGGCTCGCGAACCGGATGGGCAAGCACCGGGCGCTGATGATCAGCACGACGATCTATTCGCTGGGACTGATCCTGCTGCCGCTCCTGCCCTCCGGGAATTTCATCGTCTTCGCGCCGGGCATGTTCATCATCGGCGCCATGGCTGCGGGCTTCACCGTGATGATCCGGGCGCTGACCGGCGACATCGCCGATGAAATCCGCCTCGACACCGGCCGCGAATGGATGGGCCTGATGTACGCCCTGACGATCGGCACCACCAAGATCGCCTCGGGCCTTTCCGCCCTGACCTTCGTGCTGCTCGGGTACATCGGCTACCAGGCCAGGGCCGGCGCCGTGAACACGCCGGAGGCGATCCAGAGCCTGGAGCTGGTCTACATCGTGGGCCCGATCTTCTTCGTCATGCTCGCCGGCGCCTGCTTCATCGGCTACAAGCTCACGCCCGAGCGGCACGCCGAGATCCGTCGCCGGCTTGATGAGCGCGACGCCGAAGTCGATCCCGCCGCGGCGCTGGAAAGCCTGACCGGCGAGGCCCTGGCGCCTGCGGGACGACCCTCGTGACCTGACCAGCGTACCGCGTCATCCGCCCGGCAGAGGCGGAGGCGTGCTTGGAGGAACCGTTTGACCGCCGCTACCGCCGGACCCGACGCGCGCCTTTCGCTGACCCTCGCCCTCGCGTTCGCGGCGACCAGCCTGCCGCTGCAGGCCCTGCAGATCGCCGTGGCGGTCCACCTGCCCGCCTATTTCGCCGCCAGCATCGGCGTGGAGCTGGCCGTGGTCGGCGGCGCCTTCGCCCTCGTCCGCCTGATCGACGTGCCCATCGAGCCGGCGCTGGGCATCGCCATGGATCGCACACGCAGTCGCTTCGGCCGCTACCGCCTGTGGATGGTGGTGGGCGCGCCGCTGATGATGCTGGGCCTCTACATGCTGCTGATCGCCCGGGGCGACGTGGGGACCGGCTACCTGATCGCCTGGCTGCTGGTGATGTACCTGGGGACCTCGATCCTGATGCTCGCGCATCAGGCCTGGGCCGCGACGCTGGCCAAGACCTATGACGACCGGGCCCGCCTGTTCGGGGTGATGATGGCGGTAGGGGTGACGGGCGCGGTCATCGTGCTGCTGATCCCGATCGTCATGGAGCGCATGGGCTATGGCGAAGCCCAGGGCGTGCGGGCCATGATCTGGTACCTGATCGCGCTGGCTCCGATCGCCGTCGCGGTGGTGGTCTGGCGCACGCCCGAGACGGTGGCGCCCGAGGCGTCCGGCCTCCGCTTCCGCCTCCGCGACTACCTGGAGCTGGTCACCGACCCCAGCATGGCCCGCATCCTGCTGGCCGACCTGGCGCTGTCGCTGGGGCCCGCCTGGATGGCGGCGCTCTACCTCTTCTACAGCCGCGACAAGATGGGCTTCACCGCAGGCGAGGCGAACATCCTGCTGGCGGTCTATATCCTGTCGGGCGTGGTTGGCGCGCCGGCCCTCGCCTGGCTCGCCACGAAGATCAGCAAGCACCGCGCGGTGATGCTGTGCGCCGCGGCCTATTCGCTGCTGCTGGTCACCCTGGCCTTCCTGCCGAAGGGCAATGTGCTGGCGTCGCTCCCCACCCTGTTCTTCACCGGGTTCATGGCCGCCGGCTTCAACGTCCTGACCCGCGCCATGACCGCCGACGTGGCGGACGAGATGCGGTTGAAGCAGGGACGCGAGCGCAGCGGCCTGCTCTTCGCCATGACCACCCTGACCACGAAGATCGCGGCCGGCGGCTCGATCTTCCTCACCTTCAACGTGCTCGCCCGGGTGGGCTACGACCCCAAGCTGGGCCAGGCCAACGCGCCCGAGGCCATCGACGCGCTGCTGCTGTCGTTCCTGGTCGGGCCGATCGTGTTCGTGATGCTCGGCGCCGCCTGCCTGATCGGCTACCGCCTGACCGCCGAGCGCGCGGCGGAGGTGCGCCGCCAGCTCGAGGCCCGTGACCGCGCCATCCTCAACGACCCCGCCGCGGCCCTCGAAGGCCTGACCGGCGAAGAAATCCCCGCCCCCGGAGGCAACCGATGACCGCCACGACCGCACCGCCGGCGGGATCCGCTACGCCGCCGCCCGACCCGTCGCTGTCGTTCGGACGCACCCTCGCCTTCTCGGCCACCAGCCTCCCCCTGGTCGCCGTGGTCGTGGCGATCACTGTGCACATGCCGGCCTATTTCGCGGCCAGCATCGGCGTGCCCCTGGTGGCGGTGGCGACCGCCTTCGCCATCTGCCGCACCATCGACATCCCCATCGAGCCCGCCCTGGGCCTGATGATGGATCGCACCCGCAGCCGCTTCGGCCGTTACCGGCTCTGGACGGTGATCGGCGCACCCCTGCTGATGCTTGGCCTCTTCATGCTGCTGAGCGCCAGCCAGGGCGTGGGCGTGGGCTACCTGATCGCCTGGCTCCTGGTCATGTACCTCGGCATCTCGACCCTCCTGCTCTCGCACGTGGCTTGGGGCGCGACGCTGGCCAAGACCTACAACGACCGCGCGCGGATCTTCGGGATCATGGGCGGTGTGGGCGTGATCGGCGCCCTGGGCGTCCTTGCGATCCCGATCTTCATGGAACGCGCAGGCTACAGCGACGCCGAAGGCGTGCGGGCGATGCTCTGGTACATCATCCTGCTGACGCCGATCACCGTCGGCATCGTGATCTGGCGCACGCCCGAGACGATCGCCCCCGACGTCCCGGGCCATCGCTTCCGGCTGCGGGACTACATCGAGCTGGTTACCCACTCCTGCATGTGGCGCATCCTGCTGGCCGACCTGTGCCTGGTGCTGGGACCCGGCTGGATGGCGGCGATGTTTCTGTTCTTCAACCGCGACCGCATGGGCTTCACGACCGGCGAGGCGAACATCCTGCTCGCCTTCTATATCGCCGCCGGGCTGTTCGGCGCACCGACCGCCGGCTGGGTCGCCACCAAGATCGGCAAGCACCGCGCCGCGATGCTGTCGAGCGTGATCTACTCGCTGGCGCTGGTCAGCCTGCTGTTCCTGCCCAAGGGCGACGTGCTGGCCTCGATCCCGACCAACTTCGTCACCGGGTTCGTGGCGGCCGGCTTCCAGGCCCTGATCCGCGCCATGGTCGCCGACGTCGCGGACGACATCCGGCTGAGCCAGGGCAAGGAGCGCTCCGGCGTGCTCTATTCGCTCACCACCTCGACCAGCAAGATCGCACTCGCCGGGTCGATCATCATCACCTACCCGCTGCTGGCGCAGATCGGCTACGATCCCAGGCTGGGCTCGGCCAACACACCTGACGCGATCCGTGGCCTGACCATCGCCTTCACCACCGGGCCGATTGTCTTCCTGGCGCTGGGGGCCGCCTGCTTCATCGGCTACAAGCTGACGGCCGAGCGGGCGACGGAGATCCGCCGGCAACTGGCGGACCGCGACGCGAGGTACGCGCCCTAGCTCAGCTTCCGGGCCAACTCCAGGAACGCCTGCGCCGCCGGGCTGTCCGGCGTGGTGACGACCAGCGGACGGCCGGCGTCGCAGGCCTCGCGCAGGGCCACCTCGATGGGGATCTCGACCAGCAGAGGCACGCCCAACCGCTCGGCCTCCGCCCTGGCTCCGCCGCTCCCGAAGATGGGCACGCGCGCGCCGGAGCTGTCGGCGAAGTAGGCCATGTTCTCGACCACGCCCAGGATCGGCGCGCCGGTCTTCTCGAACATCTGCGCCGCGCGGCGCGCGTCGATCAGGGCGATCTCCTGCGGCGTGGACACGATCACCACCCCGTCCATTTTCAGCTTCTGGACCAGGGTCAGTTGGATATCCCCGGTGCCCGGCGGCAAGTCGATGACCAGCACGTCCAACGGCTCGGCCTCGGTGCCCCAATTCGAGTTCATCAAGCTGCGCAGCGCCGAGGACGCCATCGGCCCGCGCCAGATGTTGGCCGTGCCCGGTTCGACGATGAAGCCGATGGACATCACCTTCACGCCCCAGGCCTCCATGGGGTTGAGGCGCTTCTCCGCGTCGAATGTGGGATCGCCGTCGACTCCCAGCATCGTAGGGGCCGACGGGCCATAAATATCGGCGTCCAGCAGACCCACCCGTTTGCCCAGCTTGGCGAAGGCGGCGGCCAAGTTGACCGAGACAGTGGACTTGCCCACCCCGCCCTTGCCGCTGGCCACCGCAATCACTTTCGCGACATGGCGCGGCTTCTCGGCGTCGACCATCGGGTGCAGCTGGGCCTGCGGATCCTCGGCGATGCGGGCGCGGCGGGCCGTCGGCGGCTCGGGCAGCGCGCCGCGGTGGCCGGGCGACGCGGAGCGACGTGAAGCGACCTTGAACTGAGCGGTGCTGGGGGCCTGCAGCTCGGAGGTCAGCACCACCTGGGCGACCTCGACCCCGTCCGCCTCGGCCAGCACCGCCTCGGCCTGGTCGCGGACCAGGCGATAGGCGTCGATGTCGGCGGGCGCCACCTCCAGCATGAAGGCCGCCCGCCCCCCGCGCAGCACCAAGCCGCGGACCAAGCCTGCACTGGTCAATCCCTTCCCCGACTTGGGGTCGATGACCGCGTCCAGCGCCTGAAGGATCGCCGTCCGGTCCGGAGCCGCTGGTTCGCTCATGGCCGCTTTGTCTTGCTTTGCGTGGATGGGGGTCTCATATCCGGCTGACAGCGTCGGTTTACAAGCCCGTGGGGGGCTTTAAGCAACGCCGCTGAAGGACTGTGTAAAGGTCCCGCTTGAGAACGACACGAACCACCTGATGCCCTGGAACGATAACGCCAACCCGGGACCCTGGGGTTCGCCGTCCGGCGGCGACGACAAACGCGGCGACCAACCACGCCGGCCATCGGGCGGCGGCCCTCGTCGGCCGGGCGGCCCCGACTTCAACGGTGGCTTCGAGCGCATCGCGCAGCGCCTGCAGGAAATGATGGGCGGCCCGGGCGGGCGGCCGCGGCGCGGCCTGATCCCGATCGTCGCCGGCGGCGCCTTCGCCATCTGGGCCCTGTCGGGCTTCTACATCGTCCAGCCCAGCGAACAGGCCATCGTGATGACGTTCGGCGCCTATTCGCGCTCGGAGACACCGGGGCTTCGCTACCACCTGCCGTCGCCGATCGAGCACGTCGAGAAAGTCGCCGTCACGGAACTCAAGCGCAGCGACGTCGGCGGCGCGGGCACCGACGCCGAATCCACGGCGGCCAGCCAGATGCTGACCGGCGACGAACAGATCATCGACGTCGATTTCAGCGTGACCTGGCGCGTCGCCGACGCGGCCCGCTACCTCTTCGCCACGCGCGATCCCGAGGATGCGGTCAAGGACGTGGCCGAGAGCGCCATGCGCGAAGTCGTCGGCAAGACCCAGCTTCAGCCGATCATCTCCACGGGCCGCGGCCAGGTGCAGCAGCAGACCGCCGAGCTGATGCAGCGCACGCTCGACTCCTGGGGCGCCGGCATCAGCGTCGTCGAGGTGCAGATTCGCTCGGCCCAGCCGCCGCCGGAAGTCGTCGCCGCGTTCCGCGACGTGCAGAGCGCGGAACAGGACTCCGACTCCGCGGTCAACGAGGCGAACACCTACCGCAATCGGGTGATCAACGAGGCCAAGGGTGATGCCGCGCGCATCACCCAGTCGGCCGCGGGCTATCGCGAACAGGCCGTGCGCGAGGCCACCGGCGAGGCCGCCCGGTTCAACCAGATCTACACCGAGTACCGCCGCGCCCCGGGCGTGACGCGTGACCGCCTCTACATCGAGACCATGCAGCGCATCCTGCAGAACTCGAACAAGGTGGTGGTCGATTCCAAGGGCGCCAGCGCCCCGATCATCCTGCCGCCCGACGTGTTCCGGCCGAAGGCCCAGCCGGCGGCGCCTCCACCGCAGGTTCAGGCGGCTCCGGCCCAGCCTCAGGCGAAGGGCGCCGCCCAATGAGTTCGCGCAGCCTCATCCTCGGCTTCCTCGGCCTGTTCCTGATCACCCTGGTGTTCCAGACCTTCTATGTCGTCGACCAGCGCCAGCAGGCGATCGTGGTGGCGTTCGGCGATCCCGTCCGCGTGGTGAACCCGCCGGGCCGCAGCCAGGCCGGTCTCAACCTGAAGATTCCATTCGTGGAGCAGGTGATCAAGTTCGATCGCCGGAACATCGCCATCGAGGCCGATCAGGAAGAGATCATCACCGCGGGCCAACAGCGGCTCGTCGTGGACGCCTTCATCCGCTACCGCATCTCGGACCCGCTGCAGTTCTATCGCACGCTGCGGGACGAGACGACGGCCGCCGACCGGATCGAGCGGCTGGTGAACTCGTCGCTGCGGCAGGTGCTGGGTTCGGCCAGCTCGACCGACATCATCTCCGGCCGCCGCGCGCAGCTCATGCAGCAGGCCAAGCTGGACGTTGAGCGGCGGGCCAAGGCCTCGCGCCTCGGCATCCAGGTGATCGACGTCCGCATCAAGCGCGCCGATCTTCCGGCCCAAAACCGCGAGTTCGTGTTCCGCCGCATGTCCACCTCGCGCCAGCAGGTCGCGGCCCAGCTCCGCGCCGAGGGCGAGCAGCAGAAGCGCGAGATCATCGCCCAGGCGGACAAGGAAGTCGCGATCACGCTGGCCACCGCCCGCGAGCAGTCCGGGCAGATCACCGGCGAAGGCGACGCCGTCCGCACGCGGATCTTCGCCCAGAGCTTCGGCAAGGACCCCTCGTTCGCGGCCTTCTTCCGCTCCATGCAGGCCTACGAGGCCAGCCTGGCGAACGGCGACACTACCCTGGTCCTGTCCCCCGACAGCGCCTTCTTCCGCTACTTCGAGCGCGGCCCGACCGGGCGGTAGTTCCTTTCATGTCATCCCGGTTTCCGCGCAGCGGAAGACCGGGATGCCGGACTTGAACGCCTCTTGACTCTATTTATTACGCACGTAGTATTTTACGTATGTAATGAATGAGGCCGCCGATGATCCGCGCTTCCCTACTCCTCCTTGCCGTCGCCCTCGCGGCCGGCCCGGCGTCGGCAGAACCGCGCCGCGACCTGGTGATGACCCGGGTGACGGTCGGCGACCTGGACCTCTCCACCGACCGGGGCGCGGCGACGATGCTGCGGCGGATCAAGAGCGCGGCGCGCGAGCTCTGCGCCCTGCCCCGCTCAGAACTGTTCCGCAACGCCCAGGGCCTGGAGTGGAAGTGCCGGCGCGGCGCGATGGACGCCGCCGTCGAGCGGCTGAAGGCGCCGAAGCTCACCCTCGCCTACGCCGAATGGGTCTCCGCAGAACCGGCCGTCGAGCCCCCAAGCCCGCGGTACCGGTGACTGACGCCCCTCCTCCCAAGCCCCCCGGCCGGGAGGAGGGGATTTTTTGATCAGGCGGCCTGGGCTTCCAGCCAGGCGCGCACCTCGTGCAGATCCTGGGCGATACGGACGCAGAGCGTTTCCATCTCCTCGGTCGGATCCAGCATGTCGGGAACCATCACGGTCATCATGCCAGCGGACGACGCCGAGCGGACGCCGTTGTGACTGTCCTCCAGAGCCAGGCAGTCGGCGGGATCGACGCCCAGGGCTTCGGCCGCCTTCAGGAACGGCTCCGGATGCGGCTTGCCCTTCGTCTGGACATCGCGGGTGACCAGGGCATGGAAGCGGTCGACCAGGCTGTGCGGCCCCAGGCTGAGTCGCACACTTTCCAGGCTGGACGAGGTGGCGATCGCGCGGGGCAGGCCCAGGACGTCCAGCTGATCCAGGATCTCGACGACGCCGGCCTTGAGCGCGATGCCGGCGCCGAGCGCCTCGCGGAAGTGGGCGCTGACCGCGGCCTGCCACGCCTTGAGGTCGAGGCCGTCGCCGAAATGCTCGACGAGGATGAGGTCGCTGTGGGCGTGCTGCAGGCCGACCATCCGCTGGAAAGTCGCGAACGGCATCTCGCCGCCGATGCCGGCCGCGGCGTACTGCATGGCGCGAAACACCACCGTCTCGGTATCGACGAGCAGGCCGTCCATGTCGAACACGACGGCTTTGACGGGACGGGGCAGCGGCATCAGTCGGTCACGAACTCGGCGTGGGTGTAACCCTGGAAATAGAGCAGCGCCGTGAGGTCGGCGTGGTCGACCTTGGCGTGAGCCTGGGCCGCCACGATCGGCTTGGCGCGGTAGGCGACGCCCAGGCCGGACGCCTCGATCATCGCCAGGTCGTTGGCGCCGTCGCCCACGGCCAGGGTGGCCGAGAGCGGGATGCCGAGCTTGGTCGCCTCCTCGTTCAGCGCGGCGAGCTTGGCCGCCTTGCCGAGGATCGGTTCGCCCACCGTGCCAGCCAGGACGTCGCCGGCCTCGACCAGGGTGTTGGCCCGATTGGCGTCGAAGCCGGCCGCCTCAGCCACCCGACTGGTGAAGAAGCTGAAGCCGCCGGAGACCAGGCAGGCCTTGGCGCCGTTCGCGGTCATGGTCCGCACCAGGGTCCGGGCGCCGGGGTTGAGCCGCACCCGCTCGTCGTAGGCGCGCTGGAGGTCCGCCAGCGGCAGGCCCTTCAGCATGGCCACGCGCTCGCGCAAGGCGGCCTCGAAGTCGAGCTCGCCGCGCATGGCCCGCTCGGTGATCTCGGAGACACGATCCTTCACGCCCGCGAAGTCGGCCAGCTCGTCGATGCATTCAACGTTGATGATGGTGGAATCCATGTCGGCGATCAGCAGGCGCTTGCGGCGACCCGCGACGGGCTGGAGGCACCAGTCGACCCCCAGGCCTTCCATCATCTCGTCAACGGCCCGTCGAGCGGCGGCGAGATCGCCGGCTTCTAGAAAGAAGTCGTCGGCAATGACGTCTTGCGAGGCCAGGTTCTCCCCGCCAGTGATGCGGGCGCCGACCGCGGCAAGCGGATGGCCGCTGAAATCTAGCCCCGCGTTCGCAACTTCGAGCGGGACCACAATTGTGAGGACGAGTTCCATGACGGGCCGCATCTGGCTGATCGCCGGACCGACCGCAAGCGGCAAGTCCGCGCTCGGGCAGAAGCTGGCCCAGGCGACCGGCGGCGAGATCGTCAACGCCGACTCCATGCAGCTCTACGCCGGCCTGCGGGTGCTGAGCGCCGGGCCAGGGCCGGAGGAGCTGGCCGCCGCGCCGCATCACCTGTTTGGAATGGTCGACCCCGCCGACGGCTGGTCGGTCGGGCGATGGCTGCGAGCCGCCTCCGAGGTGATTACCGACATCGGCGCGCGGGGCCGCGACGCCATCGTGGTGGGCGGCACCGGCCTCTACTTCAGCGCGCTTACCCAGGGCCTGGCGGAGATTCCCGCGATTCCCGCCGACGTTCGCCGCGCGGCGGCCGCGGAGTTCGACGAGATGGGGGAGCCGGCCTTCCGGGCCCGGCTGGCGGCCATCGATCCCGCGGCCGCGACCCGCATCGCGCCGGGCGACCGGCAACGGCTGGTCCGCGCTTGGGAGGTCCATGCCGCCACCGGGACTTCGCTCACCGACCATCAGTCCTCGGCCACGGGCGCGCTGCCCGCCGGGTCGTGGACCGCCGTGGCCCTGGAGCCGCCGCGGGAGGCGCTTTACGCGCGTTGCGGCGCCCGATTGGAAGGCATGATCGCCGACGGCGCGCTGGACGAGGTGCGGGCGCTGATGGCCCGCGGCCTCGATCCCACCCTCCCCGCCATGAAGGCCGTGGGCGTGCGCGAACTGGCCGCCCACCTGCGCGACGAGACCGACCTGCCCACCGCCATCGCCGCCGCCCAGCAGGAGACCCGGCGCTATGCGAAGCGGCAGATGACCTGGATCCGCGGACAGATGAGCGACTGGCGCCGGATCGACGCCGCCGACCCCCGCGACCAATGGCGGCAACTTCTTGCCCTGGAACCCGCCTTGACGGCCTGACCCCGGCATGCGACATCCCGTTTCCTATCTTTCGCGGGAAATCTCGTGCGCAACATTCTTGTACTCGTAGGGCGGCCGTAGCGGACTGACTTAGATGTCAGGACCGATCGGTCGCTTGCACCAGGCCCCCAGCGGGCCTTTTTTATTGCCCAAACCAGAGCCGCTCTCATGACCGCCCATCAGACGATCGAAGCCCAAGCCGACACCATCTCCGGCGCCGAAATGGTGGTGCGCGCCCTCATCGACCAGGGCGTCGAGGTGCTCTTCGGCTATCCCGGCGGCGCGGTGCTGCCGATCTATGACGCGCTGTTCGCCGAGCCGCGCCTGCAGCACGTTCTGGTCCGCCACGAGCAGGGCGCGACGCACGCGGCCGAGGGCTACGCCCGCTCCACCGGCAAACCCGGCGTGGTCCTGGTCACCTCCGGCCCCGGCGCGACCAACGCGGTCACCGGCATCGTCGACGCCCTGATGGACTCGATCCCGATGATCGTGATCACGGGCCAGGTCGCCACCCACCTGATCGGCACCGACGCCTTCCAGGAATGCGACACCATCGGCATCACCCGGC
>Ga0255338_1000912_pt1 | contig 68995 bp, 97 predicted proteins | sample MeOH1_35cm_T4_19_FD_203715 | JGI IMG/M metagenome (GOLD analysis project Ga0255338, IMG submission 203715) | Sandy soil microbial communities from University of British Columbia, Vancouver, Canada - MeOH1_35cm_T4_195 | ecosystem: Engineered > Artificial ecosystem > Sand microcosm > Unclassified ... | reverse complement strand
GCTCCGCCTGTTGCTCGCTCAGCGCAGGGGCGGCGTCCGGTTGCTCCATGAACTCGGCCATCGCGGCATAGTCGGTATCGTCCCACACGGCGCCCAAGCCACCGCACTCACGGCATCCATTGCCCATCTCGCAGCCAAAGACATCGCTGTGGGCGTACTTCTGTGTCGGGCGGCCGTCCTCGGTGTCGTAGCATCCCGTGCATGGCGTCCAGAAGCCGCCGCCGTCGGCGACCGTCTCGGCCACCGCCCGCAGCTCGACCGGCAATTGCTCCGCTTGTTGCGCGCTGGCGCCAGGAAGGGCGCGAATTTCCTCTGCCGCACGGCGAAGCACGTCAGCCATGTGGCGATCCACTTGCGGCACGCGCTTGCCGGACTCCAGCTTGTTTGCCTTTGATTCCAGCAGTTCGGCCGCATCTTGCGCGCTGGCGCTCGGCTCGCAGGCATCACCATCGCGCCAGCGGCCTGGGCGACATGCGGGCAGCGGCTCGCCAAAAGAGCGGTTGGCCTCGGCGGCGCGCTTCATCACGTCGGCGCTTACCCCGGCGATGCGCGTCATGGGCGGCTTGCAACCCGAGAAATTGTCGCCCTGCGCGGCTGGCGGCGTGGGAGCTGCGGCGAGCATGGCGAGCCAGCATGGGCGTGGCCCGGTGGTTGCCTCACCCGCGCACACCATTGCGCTATCCGGCTCCACCGGCACCATCTGCCATTCCTTTCCGTCAATCAACATGATCGACCTCCACAATTCCAGATTTTTTTTCATGCTCACGCAATGCCTTGGTGAGCATCTTCACGGCCTGGCGGATGTAGGCCGGGACTGCGAGAATTTCCTGTGCCTTGGCGTTCAGCATCTCCGATGCCCGTTCTGGTGAGGACAGCCCGGCCGCAACGGTTTCGTGTGCTCCGCGCACGAAACCACGCTGCATATCCTCATCGAGCATGTATTCGCAGCGCATCCATGCGAGCAGCCGTCGCAAGTGGTTCACCTGGGAGTTCGTCAGTGGCATGTCCGGGACATTCTCATCTCCAGACAGCGTGAGGGGCATTCCATCAGTCAGCATGGTTGGCCTCCCCACTTAGGGTGACATGCATGGCGACAGGCTTGCCGACGACGCGCATGGGTTCGCCCCGCAGCGCGCCTGCGAGTGCCTGATTGGCTTCACGAGTCGCCTGCTCGCGCAGCGATGCGAAGGATTCGTTGGGGCTCCAGTTGCCGACAGTGACCTCGACTTGCAGGGTCACTCGCACGGTCGCTGTGATGTGGTCAGCCATGATTGGCTCCTTGGGTGGCGAGTGCATCGATGACTGCGCCCTGAACCTCGAACAGGCCCTGAGCGCCGCGCCAGGGCACGGGCAAAACGAGTCGTTGCACGTCGGTCAGTACCCAGCACCACGGGCCGTAGCAGTGGGCTCGACTGCGAAGCTGCGGATACCGTTCATCGAACTTCCCGGCCTCGATGTCCGCCACGCGCAGGCAATCCGCGAGGGTGCAGACGGCCACGATGGCGCCGAACACCAGCGGGGTGCCGGCAGCGGCGGCACGGGCTTCGTCCCCAGCACCAAGCCACTCGCGGCTTTTCCCCGCGTGGATCGCCAGCAGGCCACGGTAGCGTGTCGGCCAGGTACGGTTCTCAACGGGCTTATCCCCGATCATGATGAGATGGGGGTAGGGCTGGCAGATGGTGAGCGCCTTCATGCTGCACCTCCCTTGGTAGCAAGGAAGGCCCGCGCCTCGGTGCTGACGCAGTAGAGTTGCAGGATCTCGTCCACCACGGCGATGTCTCCGGCGTACCAGCGCGCGCCCACCTCGCCCAGATGGCCCTGTAGCTGCCGCAGCCCCTCGGCCAGGCCGGGCGCCTTGCAGCCCACCACCAGGGCATTGGCGGCCTGACTGAGCATCCCGGAATAGCTGACGCGCATACCCTTGTGGTCGGGCGCCAGCAGCGGCACGGCCGGAGCTGCCTGGGTGGGGAAATCCCGGTGCTGGCTCTCGGCCCAGCGCACGGCATCCTCCAGCAGTGCGACCTGATCCGTCACGCCAGCCGGGCCGCAAGCGCGGATGCGCTGCGCCGCCCATTCGCGGATCGTATCCAGAGGGATCGGCGCAGCCTGGTCTGCTGGCTGCGGGGTCGCAGGCGCCGCGGCGAGCAGGGAGAGCAGCGCATCGCTGGCCTCACGGTCTATGGGGTTGGTGCTGCGTTTCAGTCCTACCGCCTCAAATTCAAGGCGGGACCGCACTTGCGCCGTCAGCACAGCAGGCGATGCGCTCGGCTCTGCCGGGATCGTGTTGCCGTAGATGGTGCGGTACAGATCCAGTTCAAGCACCGTTTTCTCCGCTACCTCGACCAGATCGTGGTAGCTGTGGCGATGCTGCGCGAGGTCCGGCCCCTTCAATGCGATAGCGACGCCCGCCAACATCTTCGCCAGCCGGTCGATCACATAGGCGGCCTCGTCGGCGGTATAAGCCGGCGATGCGCTCGGCGCAGATCCGTCGGGCGCGCTCAGGCCGGATTTCTTGTTCTCAGCCATTGTTCGATGCCTCCAATTTCTCCAGCAGGCAGGCACCGCGAAAGGCTTCCTCCACCGCCTCGGCCAGCGTCTTGTCAGCGCTGTCGCGCCACCAGCCGTCATAGATGAGCCCCGCCTCGTACACTCGGACGGTGATGTACCAATCCCCGGCGCGGTCGTCCGGCACCTCGCGCTGCACATGGATTTCGTAGCGCCGCCAGTGCGCCAACAGCTCGTCGTCGGTGTGCACCTCCACCTTGCGCGCGTGGAGCAGGCGCCGGATCGCGGGCCAGGCCATCATGCGTCTCCCTTGCGTTGGGTATCAACGCGCTGCCAACCCATGCCTTTGCCGCCGCCGCTGAATCGCAACTTTCCGGCACGGCGCATGGCTTGAAGGCGACCATCCAGAACACGGAAGGCGTCTCTTTTGCTCTCGCGTTCGGCGATGCGTGTGCATTCGGCCTGGACTGCGCCAGCGAAGATCGAATTGAACTGGGCGTGGCCGCTATCGATCCGCGCTAGGATCAGTTCATCGAGTGTCTGGTACTTGCTCATTCCCTCGTTCCTTTGGCAATTGCGGCGTCGATACGGGCGCGGACGATCTGCAATGTGAGAGGCGACTGCTCCAGCGTCTCGAATGCCTCTTGAACGCGCCGCTGCTCGGCGGTCATGGTGGAGCCGTTCATATGGGTCAATATGGAGCTGGCCAGTGCGACGAACCGGGCTGCATCCTGCGGATCGCTCGCGCCGGCCTTGCGCGCCGCTGTGCCGTCGGCGGATGAGATGGAGGGATGCTTGTTCGGCCCCGCGGGAATGGGCGCCCAGTGGGTGACGCCATGCACTTCCGCGCCGTACCGATAAAACCGCGCACGACTACCGAGCCGGCGTCCATAAAAGGCGGTAGCTTCTCCATGCCCCGTGTGCGGCCAGATGAGAACCTCCACGCCAAGGGAGTCAAGTTCCCGGCTGTATTTCGGCAATTGATCCGACACGGAAATCCATTTCGGCATCCATGCAAACTGCGTTGCGCCGGGCTGCTTGGCACGAGATGCAGCCGGCTGATCGTTTTCATCCTTCTGGTTTTCATTCATACTGGATTTCCCTACTTATGCAGGAGGTTGCGATGTGGACCTGTAAGCAATGTGGGCTGTTGGTGATGTTCACGGCCGCGGAGCCAGCCATTGATGAGCGAGGGCTGCATTTCCTCTGCGTTGGCTGTGGTGCCCGTAATGCGCTTGTGCGTGTCGATCCCAGACACCGAGGTGAAGACGACTCGCTCTATCTCGCCCAGGCTGAAGATTGATTCGCATCGGCCTGCCGCCAGATGGAATCGAGCGCTTCCCCCAACACTTCCAGGCAGGTCAATGCGGCCTGGCGGTCCACGTTGGTAGCGAAGCTGGCCTTCGATAGGTAGGCATGGAGGTTGCGCCGTGCGATGACAAGGAGCTGGTCATCAGCCACTAGCGCCGGATTGAGTCGCGCCGATGCTGCGATGGGCTGCTCTATAGCCAGGAGGGTGCGGATGGCTATAAGGGCGGCATCGAGCCTATCGCCGCCTGCGGTGGCAGCAGCGTTTGCTGCGCGCAGCGCCAAGGTGTGGATTTCTTCCTCCGTGAGCACCTTGGCACCCGATTGCGGGGCGGCATGCCCAAATGCAGCGATTGAGTAAGGGCGGACCGACGAAGCGCCGGCACCACCACCTCGCAGCATGCCGGTCTTCTGCAATGCGGAGATTGCACGCGATGGGTCTTCCTCATGCACCCATGCAATCGGTTGGCTGTGCTCGGTCATAGCAGCGGCCCTCGCATCAGGCGGTCGTATTCGACGCGGGCGCGGTGCGCAGCCCGGGCGCGGTGGGTGATGAGTTCCTGCTGGAGCGCGTTCACCTGGGCTTCCAGCCCGCGCAGCACCGGCGCAGCGTCGCGCTCCATCTCGGCATTGCCGTGCACGTAGCGGAGCTGATGGACCAGCGCATGCAGGCGATCAGCGGCATCCCGGGCAGTGCGCATCAGCTCGTGCTCGGTCAGCGCGGGGTCGGGCCGGCCCAGCGCATCGAGGTAGGGTTTCGTCATCGCGTTTCTCCCCGGCGCCGCCACGGGCCGCGCCGCGTCACCATCTGGAACATCCGGCCGTAGTTGCAGAACTGGGTCAGGAAGCGCATGCCGCACCTCCTTCCGCTTTCACGGCAGCCGCCTGCACCATCGCGCGGTAGGCCGGCGCCATCGTGGCGATGGTCGCGGTCAGTTGATCCAGGGTCACGCCCGGCATGGCATCCCTGTGCTGCAACACGACCAGCGCAGCGCAGCGTGCCAGTGCGATGTCAGCGCGCGAGGCTTGCGGCCAGACCGCGAGCGATGCCAAGCCCATCGCCTGCGCCGTGGGCTCGGTTGGCACCAGCACCAGGCCGTGCTCCGCGGCGGCTTCGATCAGCTTGGAGAGGGGCATCTTCTTCATGCCGCCCCCTTCGCCGCTTTCTTCGCCTTTTCGGCCTGGTGGTCGATCATGGCGGCCATGTAGGCGGCGCGCATCACCTCCAGCGCGGCGGGCGGGATCTTGCTGATTTCATCGTCGCGGCCACGGGTCAGATCGCTCAACCACCGGCGCAGTTCATAGTGGTGGACCTCCGCCAGCACCTCATCCGTTATGGGATTGAGGCGGGAGTAGCCTTTGCCCAGGATGACGCCAGTGGAGCGACGGAAGCGCATCTCCCGGCCTGCGACGCCCGCTCTGCCGACGATCTGCGTGGGGGTGAGGCGCTGCACCGTCAGGATCGTCGGCGAACGGTCGTAGCCCGTGTAGCCGGTCAGCACTGCCTTGTCGCCCGGCTTGAGGCTGGCGAGCCAGCGCAGGTAGTGTTGCTTCTCGCTGTCGCGGATCATGGCTGCATCTCCGCACGGTGTGCGTCCGCTTCCTCGCGGGTCGCCAGCTCGAAACGGGGATGCTTCTCGCCGTCCGGCGTCACCACTTCCAGCTTGTGCAGGCGGAACATGCCGCCGAGGGTCCAGTTGCAGGGTTGGCCGTCCGGCTTCGTGCGCGGGCTTGGCGCGCCGGTGAAGCGGCCGATGCAGGACCAGCCCAGGTAGCGCTCCACCGCGTCGAAGTCCGCGCCGGCACCGGCCGCGATCAGTTCGCGCGCCGTCTGGAGCGTGCCACACATCGGGCATTTGACGACGAGCACGTCGTGGCTCGGGGACTGCGCGATGCACGCGGCCCTGAATTCTTCCAGTGTCATGGTCTGCATCAGTGCACCTCGCTGGCTGCCGGTGCTGCCGCCGCCGAGTTGTCGGCGGCGGTTCGGAAGGCTTGCTCCGCGAACTCCTTGCCGAAGGTTTCGGCCAGGGTGCGGAAGAAGGAGCCGCACAGCGCGCCGGTGAAGCCGGCCGCCTCGATGCCGTCCATGCCCTCCATCTGGAAGGTGAGGATCGGCACCACCGCCTGGAGCCAGATGGCTTTTGCTTTCTCGCCCGCCGCACGCGAGCGCGTGCGGTCGTCTTCGGTAATCGTCGTTTCTTCGGTCATGGTGTGATTGGATCGTGGAAGTTAAAGTCCCCTCAGCTTGCTTCCGCCGCAGGCCAGGAACCCCATCCCCATGCCTGCTTGTCGTCTGTCGGGTGTTTGTCGGTGCGCGGCCGGCTAGGACAGTCCCAACTGCGACCCTTGACGTGCCACAGGAGCCGCCAGCCGGCGGCGCGCAGGCTGGCGCCGTCCTCGGTCTCCAGGATGTAGGTCAGGCCGCGCCGGTAGCCTTTGTCTTGCGCAACTCGACGCGCGGCGGCGTAGAGCATGCTGCATGCGTTCGGCGTGCCATCCGTGCAGAGGCGGGTCACTTCGACGGTCAGGCCGTCATCGAGAGCACGAGCCACAGGCCGGCCGGACACGGCCACACCGACCAGGCGCCCGGTGTCATCGTGGACCGCTTGGCGCCACAGGGCGCCCACCGGCACCCCGTGGTGGCGGTGGTGTCTGCGGATGTAGTCGTCGGCCACGTCCCGCGTCACAGGGCGCAGCTCAATCATGGCTCGCTCCTTGGGTGGTGAGCGCGGCCACGGCCCAGCGCACGGCCTTGGTGAACGACTTGAGATTGCACGGGCAGTACGGGTTGCTGGTGCTGAATGTGGCGTGCCAGCCGCGCTCGATTTCAGCATCGGTCAGTTCCTTGCAGCGCGCGCTTTCCGGCACGGCCGGCACAGCCTGGGCTACTGGCTGCGGGATAGCGTAGTAGGCTGTCATGCCCGGGCCAGCTTCCTTGTTCAGCATGACTACTTTGCCAGCCAAACGGCGGTCTGCCAGACGAGCGACATCCGCATCGCAGACATAGAAAGCCGGGACCGGCTGCGCATCCTCTCCGGCCCGCATCGCAAGTGCTGCTCGGGCATACGCCTGAAGATCGCTCTTGCTGTAGCCTATGTAGGCGCCGTCAACATAGGCGCTCGGCACCAGGGGAAGTTGATCCTCTCCGGCCTGCGGCGCGGACCGTTCGGCCAGATGCTTGATGGCGCGCACCGCGCACTCGATGCCATTCCCGTGGCCGCCCATGACATCCGGCGCCACTTCGAGCAGGGCGTTGAACACCGCATGCCATGCCTCGGTGTGCTCGTCCATGTAGGGCACGCGCACGGGATAGACATCATGGTTCCCAGGCGGCAGGCCGGGGGCATAGCACTTCGCCTCGGTGATATTTCCCTGGGCGTCCACGGTCACATTGACGATGGGCCAGATGCTGGTTTCGTCGTCACCGATCTGCGGCGCGGCAGCGTAGCGCAACAGCAGGGCGCGAGCAGCCCATCGGAACACGCCACGGGTGGATGGCTCCAAATCCGTGCGCAGCGCGCCTTCTTTCCAGATGGCGTCGATTTCCTCGTCGCTCGGCTGGGCCTGGGGCACGGCGAAACGCTTGGTATCCTTTCTGCCGGCAGCGTAGGCATCCCGGGCACGCTGCTTGTCGCCCTTGCCGGCTGGGTCGTAGTCGCTGAACCAGGACTCGAACGAAGAATTGCCGACGTGCGGGCCCAGCGTGCTGTCGTGATATTGCGGCGCGGCACCGTAGCGGGACAGCCGTTCGACCGCATCCGCCCAGTCGTCGGCGCGCTGCGCAAGTTCGAGTCGCCGCTTGGCATATTCTTCACCCGGCACGAGATCGCCGCGCCGGCCGTCGGTCCAAGAGCGATTGAAATCCGCCTCTTCCCTCAAGTAGGCGACCAAGGAGGCCAGTGCATGGCCAGCGGTGTCGCTCGGCTGGGCCTGCGGCGCTGCCTGTGCGGCGTCGGGGTTGATGATCCAGCCGCCCCCCGGCCCAACGAGCGTACCTGTGGGCCGCACATCCTCTCCGGCTCGCGGCGCCGATTGCGCTGCGAGCGCGGCATCAACCAAGGCCAGCATCGCAGCGCAGTCGGGCGTCTGTGGCGGACGGTCATACGCGGCGTGCAGCCAGCGCGACGCCTCGCGCAAGACGCTTTCACCAACCTGAGGCGCGGCTGGCGCATCGCTCAAGAACGTGCCTCCAGCAATGACTGCGGCATGCTGTGCATCGCACTCGGGAGAATGGCTGCGGCCATCAGTGCAGCCACAGTTCAGGCCCTTGCACATCGCGGGCCAGAGCTTTTCCAACTCGCTCACAATGCAGTCCTGCATGTGTGACTCGCCCTGCGTGGGGAAGTCGTAGTGCTCCTTGTAGGCGTCGATGATGGCGCGCGCGATGATCGTGAAACGGCTGAAAGTCGTCTTGTTGTTCATGATGTGTGGTGGTGGGATGTCAGGCCGCGCGGTCGGCGGCGTTGTCCAGTTCGATGCGGACCTGGGTGGTCTGCACCAGGTCGCGGGCACAGTCGGCCCGCAGGTTCATCGTCTCGTCGCGCAGCACCGCCAGATCGGCTCGAACGACATCCACATCCGCAGGGCCCAGCGGCATGCCGTACTGGGGCTTGCTGGCGAATTGGCGCGGGCGCTCGATGGGCATGTCGCCACCCTCAGAACCAGGCCGCAGCCGGATCGCGGCGGATCAGCTTGCCCGTCTTCTCGGCGTAGCGGAGGCGCTGCCGGGCCAGGCGCGCAGCGAGCAGGTCGGGCCGGTTCTCCTTCAACGCTTTGTACGCGCGCTTGTTGAGGACCGATGTGGGGGTGCGCGCCGGCCAAGGTGCGTCCGGCTGGTTGCCGAGGCGCCAGCGCGCCATCACCACGCCGCGCTTACCGACCTTCATGTACTGGGCCACGTAGCAATCGGTGCCGCGATGACTCTTGAGCTGCGTCATGATTGAGCGCAGCGGGATGCCGCTGATGTGGGACAGCTCCTTGGCCGACGCCGGGGCATCGTGCTCGCGCATGACACGCGAGAGCGCGTCCCAGACCGGCGAGTAGTGCGGATAGGTCTTCATGTCCCGCTTGCTCAGGCCCAGTTCCCAGCCGTGGCAGATCACCGCGCGGTAGGTGCGATCCGGGAACAGGTGCAGATGCACCTTGAGCGAGGTGGGCAAGTCCCATACGTCGCACAGCGCGGCATCCTCCTCCTCCGTCCAGCTCTTTCCGCTCATGGTGCGCCTCAGTCGGTGATGTGCTGTGTGGTTTCGGTGGGGATATGTGCGGCGCATGGGTCCGCGGCCACAGTTCCAGCCGTGGCGGCCGAACTGGTAAGCTCCGGCCCGGTTTTGGAAAGTCCCTCGACTTGCTGATGGCCATGCGCGCGCAGATGGTGAAGGTCTACGTCCACCGGCGAAGCGGAGCCTGCCGGAGTAGCGCGAGCGTGCTTCCAGAACCTGAACAGGAAATCGGCGTCATCCCATTCCCAGGTGTTGTCGCCATAGTCGCGTGCGCCGGCGGCTATCATGTCCGCGGTGAATGCTTCGCGCTCCCCCTTTGATTCCTGCGCCGATACCGGAAGGGGAGTCGCGCCCAGGTGCGACCAGCGCACCACAGCGCGCTTCACTTCGCCGGCGGGCTCGCCGCAGTAGCTGTCGTTGTACGAGAGGCAGTGCCGCAGGCGCAGCAGCGCGCTGACGGCGGCGCAACAGGCAGTTTCGTCACCGGGCTGCGCTATGGCGGCAGTTTGGGGATCGGTATTCATGATCGGGGTTCCTTCGTGGTGGGGGTGTCGCGGCGCGTCACCTCGTCGAGGGAGCGGCCGCAGAACTCGCAGCGTCCGACGCCCCAGGCGCCGCCGTCCCAGCGGTGACGGCTCCAGACGAGCTTGCCCGTCTTGGGGCTGAGGCCGCCGAAGACGCGGCAGGGAATCACGCTCTTGCGGGTCACTTGGTGCCCCTGGTGATGGAGACGGAGCAGGTGCCCGGCGCGCCGATGCAGACGTGGAAGTCGATGAGGCCGGTGGCACCTAGGATGAACAGCAGGACGAAGGCGCCACCCAGGCAGGCGAAGATGCTCTTCATCGCGCCGCCTTACGCCTCGGCGGCCGAAACGAGCACGCGACGCGAGCCGGTGTTGTCCATCGGGCTCACCACGCGAGAGTGCTCCAGGTTCTCCAGCAGTCGCGCGGCGCGGTTGTAGCCGATGCGCAGGTGGCGCTGCACCAGGGAAATCGACGCGCGGCCGTTGGCGACGACGATCTTGCGGGCCTGCTCGTACAGCGGGTCGTCCTCGGCGCCGACCGTGGAAATCGACGTGCCGGCCGGTTCCTCGTTCTCGGCCAGACCGCCTATGACTTCGTTGACGGCGGCGAAGGCTTCGCGGATCGCGCCGGCATTCAGCACGATTTCAGCATCGCGGCGCTCTTCCTCCAGCATGTCCTGCTGGATCGGGTTGCGCTCTTCGTTGATGCCGGTGTGTGCGATGCGGCGCAGCACTAGGTTGTGGGTCAGCACGAACGAGAGCTTGTCGTCGTAGGTCATCGCCAGCTCGGCGCAGGTGCGGCCCTTCTCAACCAGCTTGCGCACCTCGGCATCGTCCATGCTCTGGTTGACCAGGCGAATCTTCCCGCCGTCGGCGCTGGCGAGTAGTGCCCGGTCGTCGATAGTGAAGCCGGCGGGCGCCTCGGCCGCCTGAATCCAGTTCGTGAAGTGGTGGGTGGGAATGCCCTTGGTGCGCCAGCGCGACAGGGTGGGCGCCTCGGAGAAGCTGCGCAGCAGCACGCCGATCATGTTGTCCACCTTCGACTCGCTCGAAGCGTCGATCACCAGCAGGCCGGCGTTGAAGTCGAGCCACGCGCGCACGACGGTCGTTCGCACGAATGCCTTGGTGAGCAGGTCGTCGGTGACGGCCTCCTTCAGCTCGCGCGTTTGCTTGCGGCCGGGCCGGAATCCCTGTTGCTCTTCCAACTCGTCGGCGCGGCGCTTGACCTCGGCCTGGACGACGCACGCCGGCAGGATTTTGTCGTCCTCGCGCATGGCGATGGCCGTCACGCCGCCGACGTGCCGCGTCAGATCGGGCGCGCCATCGATGGGAGGAATGAAGCCCCTGCTCGAAGCCTCGGCCGCGCCGCAAGGCAGGAACTGGCGGCGCTGCATGGCCGCGTCGATGGATTCTGGCGTAATGCCCGAGAAGGTGAAGATGGTGGCGTTGCGGGCGAGCATGGGCTACCCCTTGCAGTCGATGGAAACGGATTCGGGCGTCGGCACGGTCTTGCCGGGCGACCAGGACAGCGGCTCAGCGCAGGCCCGGATGGCGTCGTTCAGCGCGGCGAATGCCTCTTGCAGGGCGATGGGCAGGTTGCCACCGTCCTCGGGCATGTCATCGCTGTAGTGCTCTTCCGGATCGATGGGGAGCGCGATGTTGGGCGTGCAGATGACCAGGCGTAGCGACTCGACATCGGATTTGCTGTCGTTGCAGTAGTCGTCCACCGCTTCGATGTCGCTGAAGTAGCGGTCGGCCGCCTGGGAATACAACATCGCCATGCCGTCCCACGGCATGCGCGGCATCGCCTGCCATTTCTCGATTTCTCCGGCTTCGTGACACGGCTTGCAATAGCCACGAGCCTTCTTGAGGCTCCCGCACTTCGGGCACTTCTGATGCGTACACCCGCTCCAGCGCGCCATATGCTCGTCGTTGCCCCAGAAGCGCCCGTGACGATCCACCCAGCCCGTGACGGTCTTGATGCTGGCTGCCTCGGGCGAGTCGTAGGGAACGACCTTTTCATTGCTCGGCATGATTGCCTCCGTTGATATTCGCGTAGCGCGGCCGGCCGGCGTCATCAAGCCAGCGCGCGTCAAGGTCTTCGCGCTGGCATGCCGGCACGATGTCGTTGGGGCGGCCGCAGGACATGCAGGTGCGGCCAGTGCATGCGCTGCTGGCCGGGTATCCCGTCGGGAAGCCGTCGCGGCAGAGCCGGCCGGGGATGTAGGACTGACAGGGCGTCATGAGGCCCTCCGAGCGCCCGCGGCGGCGAGCGCGGCGAGTGCGGAACGGCTATCGGCCTCTGTCGGGATGCCATTGACCCGAAATACCGCTACCATGCGCGCGCCGGTACCATCGGTTTCGTTCAGCGTCCAGCCGGCGGGGAGTTCCAGAGTTCCGATTTTCCATGCGCCCCAAAGGGCGTCTTCGTCGTCGATTCCGTAGGCCACCTTGCAGTCGTCCCATGACGGGGCAGGCGCATCGTCGCCTTGCATGACGGGCGTGGCCGGCGGCGCCTGGATGTCCTTGGCTTCTACGATTTCGATGCCGACGCGGTGCGCGACGTGCATTTCAAGGTGAGCACCGTTCGACCGCTGCCAGCCGGGCAGCATGGCGATGGTGTCGCAGGCCAGCAGCTCCACCAGGTCGGTGCGCAGGCAGTCGTTGTACGGCTTGCTGCCTGGCTCGGAGTTGAGTTCGGCTGGGTTCACCACGTCGTAGCCCAGCGTGCGCAGGCGTGCCGCCTCGATGTGGAAGGTGGGGAAGTTGTGTCCAGGTATGCCCGACATCGGCCCGCTGATGTAGATGCGCTTCATGCTGGGGCCCCATTGGCTTGCCGCCCTTGTTGGAGTGCTTTGGCATGGCTGCGGTATGTGCTTTCAGTGACTTCGTAGAAGTCCTGAAGGCCCCGCAAGGCCCTGGCGAGCGTGCCGTCCTTGTTCCTGTGGAGCCACGGCGCGCGCAGCCCATACCCGGAGGATTTGACCTCGTAGAGCGGCTCGCAGCCTTCTTTCTCGACCCGAACGATGGACAGAGTGGATAGCCGGTTGGAGCCGCTGGACTGCGTGCCGGTGGCCTCAAGCCGCCCGTCGGTGTAGGGCTTGTGAACCGTCCAGCGGTATCCCGGCATGATCTTGACCAACTCGGCGCGAAATTCCTTGCTGTTCACGTCGTTACCCTCGCTTGTGCTCGATGGCCTTGTTGAGGTCGGCAGTGCGCCAGTCCGGCCAGTCGCGCGTCTCGTTCTTGGCTTGTTTGGCGACCAGCGCAGCGGTGATCCGGCCGGCCGTGTGGGCCACGGCTTCGACCGGCATCGTCGTCCGGTGGCCGTTGTAATGGCCGAGTTCGGTGCGCCAGGCACCGTCCAGGGCCAGCAGCACCACGTCGATCCACTCTTCGAGGCGGTGCGGCTCATCCTCGATTTCGCGCAGTTCCCTCCTGATGTGGTCGATCACGCCCTTGGTGCGCCGTCCCGGCCCGAAGGTGCAGAAGGAAAAGGCAATCTGTCGGACCAGGTGCGTGGTGAGGTCAACGCTGGCGCCGTAGTAGCGCGGCCATGCCTCCTTGGGCATGGCGCGACCAAACAGCGCGTAGGGACCGTCCTCAGTGTCGTAAATCGCCAGCAGCAGCCAGCCGTCGCCCGACGGCGGAGCGGGTGTCCAGTAGCTGCAATCGGGGCCGTCGGCGCCCGAGTAGCGCTCGTATGCCTTGCTGTCGTCGCTTTCCATGCCGACGTAGTGCGCTTCGATTCCGAAGACGGCTAGCAATTCGTCATAGCGCACGCGCTCGTCGCAGATGGGCAGGGCCGGGTGTGTGAGGTGGCCGTCTTCGTCGCGGACGATGGGACGCGGGGCCAGCAGCAGCTCCCGCAGGTTTTCGAGATTGCACGGCGCCGGCTGCTCGGCGCCGGTGACGGTATTGGTCATGGTCAAATTCCTGGGGCGAGTTGCGCCGCCGGCGCCGGCGGCGGTCGGGTTGATCTGGTGGCTACAGCGAGACGGAGGACTATGCGGCCGCTTCTTCCGGAGCGCGGAACTTCTTGAACGGCAGGTTCTGGAGGTACTTGCCGAAGTAGGTGCCCAGCGACTCGGCGCCGATGAAGTCGGCGTACACCTGCGGCTCGATGTCCGGGTAGTGGTAGATCGCGCCGGCGCCGCGCTGGAACGTCACGGCCAGCGTGCGCGTGGCTTCGTCGTAGCCGACGGCCTTGATCTTGTGCGATTCCACCAGTTTCATCGGGATGGGGTTGTAGGGCTCGTCGCTGAATGCGGCCGGTGTGGCGTTCTTTGCCATGTTGTCAGTCCTTTCGTTGGTGGTGGTGGCCGTGGCGGCCAGATGTGCCGATGCAGACCGGATGGCCTGCGTGTTGGCATTGATATGCCGCACCAGGGCGGCGCAGATACGCGGGAAGTCGCGCTCGTGATAGCGTTTCTCGGCCTTGTTAGGCCGGCCACAGAATGAGTGGGATTCCGGCTATTCGGATTTCTGTGTGGAATCGAACGCGTCGTCGGAGGTATCGACTCTGACTGCACCGCACTCGATTCGGCCGATTTGGACATCCAGCGGGAAGAGTGTGATGCCGTAGCAAACCGCCTTACCAGCGGCATTGCACATGTTCCAAGCTTCCACGGCCGAGGTTGCTCCGCACGTCGCGCAACGTTTCGCCTCGGCGCTCGCAATACATGGACTCTGAGGGGTGTTCATGGATGTCTCCACACGATATTCCGGATAGCTGGGATTCCTTTCATGATCGATCCCCGATCAGGCCGCCAGCTTGCGCAATGCGGCAACGTTGGACTGCACCAGCTTTTCGAATTCCCACAGGTCAGCAACCATCGCCTCGATGTAGTCGTCGTCACGCTCGATGCGCCAGCGGAAGAATTCCTTCACGGACTTGAGGGCGGGGCAGTAGATGCAGAAGTCCCACCACTTACGGCCGGAGAGCCAGAGATTCCCTTGCACCTGGTCCGTGTACTTCTCCAGGTCGTGATCGATCAGCGTCGTGCGCAGCTCGTCAGGGGAGATGAGGCACTTGTACTCGGCACCGCCGTCCTTGCCGATCCAGCCGTCCGCGCTTGCCCCGAAGGCTCGGTCATCGGACAAGACCATGCCGACCGGCTGCACGTAGACGCCGATGTCGGCTTGGTGGGCGATGCGCGCATCGGGTTCGAGTTCGTGGCCGCGACGCATCTGCCATGTCTCGTGACCCTCATTGAGCGGGGCACCGCTGATGCGCTCGATGGCGGTGCCGAAGGCGAGTTTGAGGGCGGTGTCGGACCAGTCGCCGCCAGCACGCTTACGGGAGCGGGCGATGCGGAAGTTGCTGGCGGTGGTCACACCGGCACGGGCTTGCAGCCATTGATCGCTGCCCTGCTGACAGGTAACGACGATCACGATTGCACCTCGCGCTTGTCCCCGCTGGGCTGCTCTGCGGCCAGGAGGGCGCGGACCGTGGCTATGAGTGGGGCGAAGTCCCCGCGTTCATGAGCGCAGCGCACGATTACCTTGCCCGCTTCGTGCAGGTAGGTTTCGATGATCTGCTCATCCGTCAGCGCCTTGGCGCTCGGTTGCGGGGCGGCAGGCACCGCGGCGACGGACGATGTGGCGAGGGTGGCCGCAATTGCGGCGTCAGCAATTTCCGCCACGCGACTGTCATCTTCCGCGACCAGCGCAAAATCATCGGAGCCCATCGTGCCTGCGCCCCACGCTGACCACACGCGCATGCAATCGTAAGCACCGCCCAAGGCATCAGCCACGGCTTCGCATACCTTCTCGCGTTGCTCATCCGTCAGCGCGGCAGGCGATGCGGGCGGCGCGCTCACTTGCCTTTGATCTTCGTTCACGCTACCTCCTGCGAAGCCGGGCGCAGTTCCTGCATGCGCTGGTTGAAGTAGTCGGCGTACTTGGCCTTTTCCTCCTTGCTCAAGGCGCTCATGATCTTGCTGAGTTCACCGATGGTCTTGGCATCGCGCATGCCGGGGTGCACATCGGCAGCCACGGGTGAAAGACCGGCGCCGACATCCGGGTCGCTGCTTTCATCCAGATCCGCGTCTCCCGCCACATTCAGCAACGCCGTCACGATGTAGCGCCGCAGGATCGTGATCGATGCGCCGAAGATTTTGATGTCCGCATCGCCGCGCGCAATGCTCAGGGAGGACTCCACGCGCGCCGCAGACTTGTGGGCAATGATCGTGCGGATGTGCGTTCCGCCTGTCGGCCTATCGGTGACGATCTGTATAAGCGCCAGCGCATGCTTCGAAAGGGCGGGGGTCGTCTTGTCCCGAATCTCCTGCATATCGGAGTAGTCGAAGCTATACGGAGCCTTGCCCGGGTCTTTCGGACGGATGTGTCCAGTGCGGTTCTTCGCGATGGGAGGAAATTCCCCCTGTGCGGTGGCCAGCGCCTCGAACAGTTGCCCGAGGCTTTCCGGCGCCGGCCCGGGGATGAGGTTCACATCCATTTGCTGCACGGCCTGCGCGGCGAATTGCTCGTGGTTGCTCATGCTGTGCTCCCGGTGGCTGCATTGATCGTGGCGTCGATGCGGTCAGCCAGATCTCCGGCCGGGATGTGAGGGCGGGCTTCGACCAGCAGGGCCAGCAACGTGCCGGCCTGCTCCCGCACGCGCCGGGCGGCTTTCTCTGCGGCTTCTTGCTCGCGGCGGCGAGCAGCGGCTTCCTCGCGCTGGCGCTGTTCCTCGGCGGCGCGGGCTTCCGCTTGTCGGCGCGCTTCGGCCGCCTTCTCGTCGGCAATGCGCTTCGCTTCGGCCTGCTCGGCGGCCCGGGCAGCAGCCTCGGCGGCTTCCTTGGCCTCGCGTTCCCGCTTCTCCCGGTCCGCACGCAGTTGTTGCAGTTCTTCCGCATCGCGCGCGGTATCGAGCATCGCATTCAGGTTGCCCAGCGCTGCCTCGATGGCGGCACCGGCATCGGCCTGAAACTCGCCGAAATCGTCTGCCGCCTCGCGGGCCAGCGAATCGATGCGTTGCTGGATTTGCTTCACGCCCAGCCCGATGCACGTCGATACCGCCGTCTCGATGGCGTGGATGCGGTCCTTGATGCCGGTAATACGCTGCCGCTCGGCTTCGGCCGCCTCCGCCTGGGCTTGCTGCGCGGCAGCCTCCGCCTGTTGTTGGGCACGCATTGCCGCCAGTTCTTCGCGTGCCTTGGCGTTTTCCAGATGGGCGCGGATCGTTGTCAGGGCGCCCTCGACCGCTTCCTTGGCTTGGTCGGTGTATTCCTGCCAGTCGCGCTGGCCGAGATACTTCGGCGATTCCAGGTCACGGATCGCGGCGGCGACATCGGCCACGCTCGCGCTGAGATAGTCCTTCGGCAGGTTGATGATCGCGTTCAGGCACGCTTGGTGGGCTGAGATGCGCGCGCTCTCGATGCGCGCCTTCTCGATACGTTCCTCGTCCTTGCGCTTCTGCTCGGCATCGACCAGATCCTTGACGGGTTGCTCGATGGCCTTCACCGACGCCACGATCTCGTCGCGTTTCTCGCGGGCCTGTTTCTGGAGCGCCATCAGCGGGCGATTCCAGTTCGTGTACGCTTCCTCGGTTGCGGTGCGCGTGCCGACGCAACGCTGCACGAACTCGCGCGCCGCCTTGTTGCCTTCGGTCGTCTTCACGTCGAAGGCTTCGGCGCCTTCCTCCCGCAGCTTGGCGAGCCCGGCCTCGACGGGGTCGTACAAGGCGAGGGTGGTAGCCGACTCTGCCGGATCTGCGTCCAGCACTTCCATTTCAGGTGATTCCATGATTGTCCTCAGCGGATCGGGATCAGTTCAAGGCTGCCGTCTGCGCGGCAGCGACCAGAGTGTTTGAGGCCGGCGGCGCGCAGGAAGCGCACCCATGCGACCATCGGGGTGTCGTCCTTCATGTCGACCACCCAGGAAGAATCGAGATCGTGTCGTTGTCCGCCACGCATGCGTACAGCAGCACGATGGCGAGGACCAAGAGGGCGCCGAAGATCCACGGATGGCGGCGCTCGAAGCGGCAGAGGAAGTCGTCACGGCGGCTCACAATCGCTACTCCTTTGCCCGGTGCCGGGCCTGATTTGCTGGGGAGTTCATGAGAAGGGTTCTCCTGTGGATCTCGATCAACCTTCATCGCAGATACGACAGCCACGCCCGCAGCACCGGCGGCACGCGCTGGCCGCTTCAATGTCGATCTGGCGTTCCGCCTCCTTGCGGGCAATGGGTTCCCAGTAGCCATGCGCAACCGTCCTCAGCGCCTCGCCAGCACCGGCCATGTCGCCGGCTTTCAGCAGATGGCACAGTGGACCGATGTCGGATTCGACGATGGCTTCGCAGAGGTTCGCCGGGGTGACGGGGCTGTAGTCCGGGCCGGCCAGCAGTTCGGCGGTACGCGCGTTGATGTCGTCGTCGTGGCCGGCGCCGTCTGACGCCCTGGGGTCGTTTGGATGGCCGGTGTAGGGCGGCCAAGTGGCTTCGTCTCCGAAGCCGGGAAGGTCATAGGTGCTCATTCGCGCTTCACGTAGGTGGCGCGGGCCTTGAGGGCTGGTCGCAGCACTGGCAGCGGCGGTCGGTCATGCCCGGCATGGCGCGCTCGGTCAGTTGTCACGCATACCGGCTGATGCCAGAACATGGAGGCGATCCAGCCGCAGGCGCAAGATGGTGTCCTGCGCTTGCTGGAGCTGGGTCAGCAGTTCCTGGTGCTGCGACACCAAGCGCAATGCTTCTTCCAACGGCGGAATGAGCCACGTTTCGCGGTACAGCTTCGTCATTTCGAGGATGAAGTCCGTGGGGTGGATGGCATCCCCTTGCTTGATCTTCGTGCCCGCGAAGTCGCCCAGGTGTGCGCTAGTGACAGTGATGCGATCCTTGGGAAAGCCGAAGCTCGCGCGTTCCATCTTGGCGGCTTCGATGGCCTTGCCCAGGCATTCCTGAATGCGGTTGAGAGAGGTGGACATGGTGGATTCCGGTCTAGGTTCCGCGTGCTGGCGCGGCTGCTGGTGGCCCCGCTGCCAAGTTGCTACGGCACCGAGGTTGCACGTCCTTGTCGCGGCGTGCGGCGCGCTGGGCGGCGTTGTGCGCCTCCCCGTTTTCTTTGCCTGTCAGGCGGCTCGCAGGAACGCGCCCAACTGGGCCCGCTGCTCCCCGATGCCACCGCGTGTCTCGGCGATGGCAATGGCTTCGATGCCGTAGCAGTCGCGCAACGCATCGAGCGCTGCGCGCATGACGCGCCGGTATTCCGCGCCGCCGGCGAGGAATACGTTGCCCAACTCCCGCGGCCAGCTGGCGCCGACCATGTAGCGCGACACCAGATGCGCAAGCATTTCGTCTGCGCGGGCGCCGGTCATGCGCTGGTCATAGGGCGCGATGATCGTTTCCGGGTTCAAGAACCCGTGCAGCGCGGACAGGATCACGATGTGTGGCTCGGCACCCGCGCGCACATTGGCGCGGTAGGTCTGGTACATGACGCCGCGATACAGCTCAAGTGCTGGCGCGGGCGCAGCCAACTTCATGCCGGAGCACGCGAGCATCAGGAGCGGGCGGGGTGGCGATTGCATGCTTGGGGTTCTCTCATCGGGGACAGCCCCTGTCACTGCCCTGCACGCGAGGCAGTAACCGGGGTTGTCAGGCGTCGTGCGGCAGGTTGGACAGCGGGGCGTGGTTGTCGGGCCAGGACTCGGCTTCGTCGTCGGGCTGGCGCGCCAGGACGCCCCGCGCGATGGAGCGCGCAACGTCCAAGCCGGCCTGCGCTTTGGCCTTGTCGCAGCATGCATCGCACGCGGCCTGGCCGAAGTAGCGCACAACCTCTGCCACGCGCGGTTCGGATTCGATGGCGGCTAGCTCGCGCAGGGACAGCGGGTGGCGGCAGTTGTGGCAGGTAGTCGGCATGTTCATTTCCACTGCGGGCGCGGCCCGCTTGCGGGGTTGCTAGTCGCTCCAGCAGGTCAGGTCTTCTTCCACCGCATCGATGGGGCCTTCCTCGCGCCAGTCGTAGGTTTCGGCCAGGCCGCAGGCCAGCTCCCAGGCAATGGGGAAGGAAACGAACACGCGGCGCATGTAATGCAGCGCTGCACGAAGGGTCCAGAGGGCTTTACGCATCGACGGACTCCGCGGGCACCGGCCTGCAATGGCTGATCGCCACGCAGCCACGCTTGCCCTTCAACCACACGACGGCGGTATGGCCCATCAGGACTTCTGCGGGCGTCCTCACCTCGTAGCGGCCGGCCGGGTCGCCTTTCACTTCGGCGTATTCCACGGTGTCGCCCACTTTCACGCGGGCATTCCAGTCAGCGACTTCCTTGGCTGGGTTCGGGCGCTTATGCTCCTGCGGCATCGTTCTGCTCCTTACATGGGTTCGTTGGGCGACAGGCCCTTCAGCGCGGCAGCGAGGCCGTCGCGCACGCGGGTGAGGTCGATCTTGGTGAACGGCGGATCGTCGTCGTCCTTATCGTGCGGCACGCGCTCGGGCAGCGCATCCACTTCGACCAGCTCCAGCACCCGGATCAGGTCGAGCACGAGGGAGCGGTGGACGACGCACATCTGCACGCGGTACAGCTCGCGCACAGCCTGGTCGTAAATCTTCGGAGTCCAGCCGCCGGGCTGGATTTTGTCGAGCAGTTCGAGCATCAGGGCCAGCGTGGTGCCGTTCTGCTTCGACACCTTGATGGCGTGCTCGACCTGGTGGCGCAGGGCGGATTCCATGTAGGCCCCGGTCATCAGAATTCGCGGTGCGTGGGCGGGTAGAAGTCGCCGCCTTCCCAGTGCCCCTTGATGCTGACCTCGACCCAGCGCGCCAGCGTGTCGGCGTCGATGGCCTCGCTGCGCAGCGTGCTCACGTAGAGCCGGCAGTCCGGCGTGTTGTCGCGTTCGCGCACGTCGTCGGTCGTGATGAAGCGGCGGCCGGTCAGGTGCTCGGCGCTGCCCGCCAGGATGCGGCGCTGGGCGTCGGCGCTGTCGGTGCCCGCGACGTAGTGCAGGCACGACTCGAACTTGCCGTCGTCCTGCGGGCGGAAGACGAGCACGGAATAGATGGCGATGTCCGGGGTGGTGGTCATGGCGACTCCATAGTTGGATCGGATGGCGCGATTGATGCGGCCCAGGTATTGGGCCGTCGTCTCGACCCGGTAGGCGTTCTGATTGATGCGCTCGGCCGTGGTGCGCTCGAAGGTTTCGAGCACGGCCAGGCCGGTGGTGCGGCTGCTGACAATCCACGACCCGCACCAAGGTTCGAGGTCGGGGACGCGGTGGCGCGCTGCGTTCATCGCGCCCGCTCGCGGGATTTCGCCTGCTTCTGGTAGAAGATTGCCCAGGCCAGCGCGTCGGTGCGCTGGCGGGCCTTCTTCGTCAGCAGGTAGATGTCGCGGCCGGCGGCGTGCGCCAGGTTCGCGTTCGCAGGATCTGCGGAGATTTGCTCGATGGCCTGCGCCAGCTCGCGCGGCTCGTATTCGTCGGCCAGTCGGCAGGCGTTCCAGCCGAAGAAGCCCTTGTGAAGCGCGGGCACGTCGGCACGGGGCACGTCGTTCTCCTGAATGTGGGTGACGGCGGCCGGGCTACCTTCGCCATTTTTCGTCGCGCTTTCCTCGGCCGGGTGCGCCGGCGTCATCGGGGCTCGTCCGCCGCCTGCCCGCTCTCGCGGGGAGGGGTTCCGGTCATGCGGCCGCCATCATGGAGGCCGGCGACTTCCGCCGACCGGCCTACGTGATGGCCCTGCGCTCTTACCCGGCGCAGGTTAGGTACTAGGTACGTGGCTGTGGCGCCGTCATCTGGTGTGCAGGGGGTGGGCGCTCCCCCAACCATCGGGCAACTGTGCTCCCATGCCGAGTTTCGTCCGGCTTCTACGAAAGCGTGACCCTGGGGGTCAGGCCGATCAGGCTGCGGCGGGGGCCGCCGGAGCGGGATCGGATTCGCCGGTCTGGGCCTCGCCTTCCTGTGCGAGGTTCGCGCCGGCGTCTTCGGCGTCTTCGTCCGCCGGCGCGCTGTTCGCCGGCGCCGCGGCCAGTTTCGCCTTGTGGATGCCCAGCTCTTCCCTGATCACCTCCAGCGTGTCGGAGGCGAGGCGGCCGCATGCCTCCAGCGCGGCATGGAAGTCGTCCAGCAGGTTGATCTGCTCGGCCGTGGTCGTGGTGGCCGTCGTGTCTTGCGTGTCCATAGGGTGGTCCTCCAGTTGGGTTGTGCCGGAATCGGCGGGATAGGCGTCGGTTTCACCTTCGCTTTGGTCGGCACCCTGTCGCCAGGGCGCCCAGCAAAGCGACCGTCGCCCGGCACCGCGAGCTGCGGCGCCGAGGCGGCGGTATCGGTCCTTGCGTGGTCGAATCGTTGCGCGCCGTCCTTTGCGGGCCCGGAGGCGTGACGCGCGGCAGGTATCTCCCGGCTGGGCCGGCCCCTGCTGGCTTCTGGTAGCCCTGCTGCCGATCAACATCGGCAACCGTTGAAAGCCCATCGCCTCAAGTGGTGGTGGCGAGTCCCGTTCCGTTCCATCGGGGGTCGGGGTGCGCTTTTGCTTCTGCCGCGCGGCTATAGGGGCAGGAGGTTGGCGGCCTTGCGGCCCTCACCTCTGTTCATCCGGCAGGTTGTTAAGGAGCGGTGCGGCGCCGGGCATTGCCTGACGTTGCTGGTACTGTTGCGACGAAGTTTAGCCATTGGCTAAATCATGGTCAATAGCCAAAGGCTAAAATTTTTGTCAGAATGAGCTTGGCCGTGTGGCCTGGCTTCTGGGGATGAAGATGAAGGGATGGAACGTGTCCGTCTGGACTGCTTCGGCCCTGAGCATGCTGGCGCGAGGTTGGGGCGCTATGAGGGCGCGCAGGAATGCGCGTTCAGCTCGGGAAGGCTATGGGAGGTGTCCGCCGGCAGCCGGCTGCGCGGCACTGTTCTCGGCGCGGGACGACGATGAGGCGAAGAGACAGAAAGCCGCTGAATGGGTGGTGCGGGTGACGAAAGAGGCGAGGGCGCGGGATCAGGCGGTGCTGGCCGAACTTCGCTCCCGCGCCGAAGCCATCAGCAAAGAAAGTGCTGCCGCAGTTCTTCGTGAAGCGCCGTTGCCGTTGGCAAAAGAACTTGAGGATGTGCGGATGCCGGGGCCGTGTTTGCCGCCGCCGCCCAATCCTAGGCCCAATCCGCCGGATTCTGGCCTGGACGATGTGCAATGGGCGCAGTTCCTCGCCAAGCAGCGGGCTGAAACAATACAGATCGACCCGGCCAAGACCTATAAGGAATGCTTTTTCAATCGCGGCGTCTTCATGGCGCTGGAGGCGGCTTTCAGGTCGCCGGAGCCGAAGTATTCACGCGATTCGCAGGAATACCGGGAAATGGTGCGGGCATTTTGGCACCTCGCCCCTTATTTTGGGGACTTCTGGCCGGACGATGGTGTGGAATCTTCGGACGGAGGGTAGAAGGCTGTGTAATGGGCGCACGAAGGGCATTGCACGAATATTCCAGCCAGGTCTGGGCTGGCGCGTCGATGGACACGCCGCTCGCTATAGGCGTCGTCGTCAGGGCGGTCGCATCGGTAGTCCGCGATTTTCAAGCCGCTGGTGCGCGGGCAGGCTGGGCGATTGCCGCAATAAACAAGCTGGTCCAAGGAAGATTTGGAACGCATTGTGCTGTGCTCGATTATGGATTTCTGTTCATACATCGGTCGAGGCCGGCACCGTAAAGGATCGCTCCGATTTCACGGAGCACGGTCATGTCGTCCTCGGTGAGCCGGGCCCGAGCCGGCTCCATCCACTCGGCCAGTATGGTGATGGTGTCGTCGATCCTGGTCTTTCGGCCGGATGCGTCGAGCGCAGCGGTGTCGCTTTCGAACAGGGGAATCATCGGGTGAGCGGTGAGCGCGGCATGGTCAACGCATGCCGGCGCCATTCAGCCCGACCATGATGGCGCCGATGTTCGGCTGGATTGTGCTGGCGAGAATGCCGTCGATTTCGTCTTCACTCAACCTGGACTTTTTGAGGATGCGAGCCCGTATCGCCTCGCCCGTATATTGTGGGTTCGCACCGCGGCGCTGGCTCCTGGCGTAAGTCGCCTCGATGAATGCGCCAGCAGTGGCGGCAACCGCGCATGCAGCTACGATCTTCCTGTTGATGGTGTTGCCGCGTGCGGCGTCCTCCCAGCAGTCGTTTTCGTCAGCCAGCATTTGATTCACGCGCCCCGCTTGGTAGCTCTGGAACATGGAACCGGCGATGCGGGAAATCTTATCGGAGGACAGCAATGATGGTGCGGCATCTTCTGCCAGTGCAGGCGCCGAGATAACTAGGGCTGCGGCTATGGTCAAGGCTGACGCCATGCTTTTCACAGGTTTCTCCTACCGGAATTTCTTAATCATCTCGCGCACGACTCCGACGATGTGCGACGAGCCTAGTGGTTTTATCGGATACCGAGGATTAATGGGTTTCAGATACCAGTCTGCGCCATCTCGCACAAGTTGCTTGAATGTGGCTTCTCCGCCGCCATTGCGCACGACCACATAGTCGCCAGGGTTCGGCTCCAGATCCGGCTCCACAACGATTATCACTCCAGCAGGAAAGTCGGGTTCCATGCTGTCGCCTTTCACGCGGAGCGCGAAGGTATGGCGATGCACTGGGGCTGACGTATCAACCCACTCGTCGCTGCTCCACGATTCCACGGCTTCAGTGAACTCGCCGGCTTGCACCCAAGATATGACGGGCACCTCCTTGCCCCGTATCTCGGGAGCTTGCTCTAGCCGGGGGCCCTCCGCCTGTGGATGTTCAATGTCAAGCCAGCCCATCGGCTTCCCGCATTTCTCTTCGATATAGCGCGCCGTCGCTGGTCGCATCCCACGTTGCTTTCCGGTCACGGAATGAGCCGAGCCGTTGAGCCACTGGCTTACCTGCGATGGGTCGCGTTCAAGTTGCCTGGCGAGTGCGACCAGCGTTCCGTGTTCCAGTACCAACAGGGCGAGGTTGTCGCGGCGGATGTCGTCAATCAGTTTCATGGGGGCATTTGATAGCCATAGGCTAACAAAGTGAATTAGCTTTAGGCTTGCTGTTAATTTAGCCTTTGGCTAAAATGCTGCGCTATGAACCTCAGAACCTACCTGTCCGGCCGTCGCGGCCGCGCGGCCCACCTGGCGAAGGCCATCGGCGTCTCGCCCGTGACCATCCACAACTGGGCCTATGACGCGGGGAAACAGGTTCCAGCGGAACGCTGCCCCGAAATCGAAAAAGCTACGTCCGGCTTGGTGACGTGTGAGGAAATGCGCCCGGACGTTGATTGGGCCTACTTGCGCGGCACCAGCCTCAACAAGGAGCCCGCCCATGCATGAAACCGCCGCCGTCGCCGACGGCACTGTCGTTGCCCGCGCCGAGTGCGAGGGCATGTCCGCCACCACGTTCCAGTCCACGCGGCTGCACGAGGCTCGGTACATCGTCGATCCCGATGCAACTGGCGAGCCCGAGCCCGAGGCCGAGCCGGTGAAGCTGATCCAGATCGGCCCGACCGACGTTTGAAAGCAGGGATGTGTCATCAAGTTTTCCATGCGCCAAGTATCTGGCTGGCTGCCGCACGGCAGTAGGCGAATCTAGGGAGGTATTCGTTATGCGTAGGCCCATCAAGCAAGTCCATCGTGCGTTGTTCCTGGCTCTCCAGGCGGATGCCAAGGAATATCCCGGCGGCGTGCGCGGCATTGCCGAGACGTTGGGGATGAACGGCAATACGCTGTCGAACGGCATCAACCCCGACCACGAATCGCCGCCGCCGTCGTTCAGCGTCATCCTCGAAATCGTGATGCTGGCGCAGGCCCGGCGCACCGTCTTCGCGCTTGCGCACATGGTCGGCCAGGTGCCGATGGACTTCGAGCTAGAGCCGCGCGACCCCGCGGTGGCCGTGCATCTGTTCCTGTCGTTGGTGTCATCGGCATCCAACCTGTTCGGTGTCGGCTCCGAGGCCGCGAAGGATGGGCGATTCGACGCCGCCGAGCGCCGCGCGCTGGAGCCCATGTTGTTGGGCTTGATGAAGGCGACCGGCGAGCTGCTTCAGGCTGTCCGCGGAGGTGGCTTGTGAGCGCCGCCGCGGTTGCTCCGCCGCTGGCCCAGCGCGCCGCGACGGCACGCCGGCTGGGCGAAGAAGCTGGGCAGCGGTGTCTTGACCTCACCAAGGAGGACATGCCCGACTTCGCCGAGCGTGCCTACGAGTTCATCGTGGACTACGTGCAGAAGATGGAGTCGGTGCCGGGTGAGTCTGTGACGCTGGCCGCGCGCGCTGCCGGCATCCGGCCGCATGACGACCGTGCGTTCGGCCCGATCTATGCCAAAGCGATCCGCAACGGCGACATCCGCGTCGTCGGCACTTGCCTGCGGGTGCGGGGCCACGGTACCGCCGGCGGCCGCCTGTACGCACCGGGCAGCGGCGAGAAGGTCGATGCATGAGTGATATGCGCGCGATGCCGGCTCACGCGCGCGCGGCGGCCAAGAAGGCTTCCGCGTGGCTCTGTGAGAACCGTTACACCATAGGTGATCGCACGGCGGCCCGGATGGAGTTGGGCCAGTTTTTCACGCCGGAGTGGGTGGCGCAGGCGCTCATCGAGCGCTTCTATCCTGGGCTCGGGATGTGGGACCGTGTGGCTGAGCCGTCGTGCGGTGAGGGCGCGTTTCTGCGCGCGCTTCCCGATCATGTGCCCGCTATCGGCATCGAAATCGACCCGGACCTGGCTGCGCGTGCTCGCGCGAGTAGCGGGCGCGAGGTGCTGGTGGGCGACTTCCGCACGATCGATCTGCCGTTTCGCCCGACGCTTCTGCTCGGCAATCCGCCGTTCAAGAGCGCGGTGGTGATGCAGTTCCTCGACCGCGCCTGGGATCTTCTGCCGGCCGACGGCGAGGTTGGATTCGTGCTGCCCGCATTTCTGTTCCAGACCGCGAGCACTGTCGATGCGCTGGCGGCGCGCTGGGGCATGGAGCAGCAGATGCTGCCGCGCAACGTGTTCCCGGGGCTATCGCATCCTCTGTGCTTCGCGCGCCTCACAAAGGGCCGGCATGGCTTGATCGGGTTCGCGCTGTATCACGAGGCCGCCGCGATTGCACGGCTTCAGGCGCGCTATCGCGCGCTGCTCGCGCAGGGCGAGCGCTCGGCGTGGGCCGCGGTCACGCGCGCGGCGCTCGAAGCGCTCGGCGGCGAGGCGACGTTGCCGGAAATCTACCGCGAAATCGAAGGCGCGCGGCCGACAACGAACCAGTATTGGCGCGAGAAGGTGCGCCAGCAGCTCCAGCGCATCGGCCGTCGAGTCGGGCCGGCGCGCTGGGCTATATCCATCAAGTCTCAGGGAATCCCAGCATGAAGGACATGCAGGCGATGCTGGCCGATGCGCTGCTGGCGGCCAAGGTGGCATCCGGCCAGATCTACAGCAACCACTACATGACGGGCGACCGAACGATTGCATGCCGGGAGCCGGACGACCGGAGCTGGCACTACACCTCCGTGCATTCGTGGGATTACGCGCGCCAGGCCGGCGTGTCGTCGGCTGTCGCACTGGTGCACCTGCGCAAGCTGGCGGCCGCGGGCCTGCTTATCGAGCTGCGGCGAGTTTCGAGCGCGTGCGTTTTCCGGCCGCGCCGTGCCGATTCCGACCAGATCGGCTGCGAGGTCATTGCCGAACTGCGCGCGCAGGGCTTGCCGTTCGATGACGAATGGCGTGCGTCGCAGGCCGCGACGCGAGGTGCCGCATGAAGCTGCACGTTGTTTCCATGTCTGGCGGCAAGGACAGCACTGCCACCGCGCTGGTCGCGCTCGAACTGCACGGCCACGATGCCTGCCGATTCGTATTCGCTGACACCGGCAATGAGCACGAGTCCACATACACCTACGCGCTGGAGTACCTGCCGCGCGCGCTGGGCATCAACGTGGAGGTGGTGCGCGCAACCTTCGACGACGAGTTCGCCACAAAGCGCGCGAACCTGGCGCGCATCGCGGCTGGCGAGCCTGAGACGGCGGTGTACGGCAATCGGCAGTTCAAGTGGGCCTGGACGAGGGAGGCCGCCGCCCGCGCGCTGGAGTTGCTGCATCCGACTGGCAATCCGTTCCTCGACCTGTGCATGTTGAGGGGAGGCTTCCCGTCGCGCCGGCGCCAGTTCTGCACCGAACACCTGAAGCGCAACCCGTTGACGGAATACCAACTCGACCTGATCGACCAGGGCCACCATGTCGAATCGTGGCAAGGCGTGCGCGCGGACGAATCCGAGGCGCGTCGCTGGCTGCCTCAATACGAGTTCCTGGGGGGGGGCATGTCGATCTATAGGCCAATCCTCCGCTGGAACGTAGCGTCTGTGTTCGAGGCCCACCGGGCCTATGGCATTGAGCCGAACCCGCTGTATCGCCAAGGCATGACGCGCGTTGGTTGCATGCCCTGCATCAACTGCCAGAAGGCGGAACTGGCGCAGATCGCGCGTCGTTTCCCCATGCACATCGAACGCATCGCGCAATGGGAACGTTTGGTTCAGGGCGTGACGCGGCCTCGCCCCGATGTCACGTTTTTCCATATCGAGAAGGCCGGTGCAGCAGGCGTTCACGAAGCAGTGCAGTGGGCGCGCACGTCACGCGGCGGCCGGCAGTTCTCGCTGCTGACCGACCTCGACGAACCGACGGCATGCTCATCTGCCTACGGGCTTTGCGAGTAAGGGCGGCGATGGAAGACATCAAGAACCTGTCGCCCGAGGCCGTCATGGCGCCGTTCGTCGGTCGCGACACCCTCACGAACCGCGAGTTGTTCCAGCAGTTGGCGCTGGAGCTGGACATCCCCGAGGCGGCGCTGGATACCCGCGCGCCCGTAGGTAAGACCGGCAAGCCCTGCAACCTGTTCGAGCGCAAGGTGCGCTGGCACCAGCAGACGCTCAAGCACCTTGGCGTGCTGGAGCGCGTCGAGCGTGGCACTTGGCGCTTGAGCGGCGACGCCAGCAAGAAACTCACTCCGGCGCCGCGCAAGACCGTGCTGCTGGCGTTTTCGACCGATCTGGGCTGTGCGCTATGGGCGAACGCCGAAGATGTGTTTCAGGGGCTCGGCGAGCAGATCACGCTGGCCTTCACCTCGCCGCCGTACCCGCTGGCGAAGCAGCGCGCCTACGGCAATGTCAACCAGACCGCCTACATCGACTGGCTGCTGCCGATCTTGGAGCCCATCGTGGCCCACCTGCGGCCCGGCGGGAGCGTGGTGCTGAACTTGGGCAACGACATCTTCGAGCCCGGTTCGCCGGCGCGCTCGCTGTATCTGGAGCGCCTGACCCTGGCGCTGCACGACAAGCTGGGCCTGCACCTGATGGAGCGGTTCGTCTGGCACAACCCGACGAAGCCGCCCGGCCCGGTGCATTGGGCCTCGATCAAGCGCATCCACCACAACACCGCCTACGAGCATGTGCTGTGGTTCACGAACGACCCGGCCGTGGTCGTGGCGGACAACCGGCGCTGCCTGCGCGAGCACACCGATGCGCACCGCCGCCTGATCGCCGCGGGCGGGGTGCGGCGGTATGCCCGCTACGCCGACGGTGCCTACACGGTGCGCGAGGGCAGCTTCGGCGCGCCGACCGAGGGCGCCATCGCCCGCAACGTGCTGTCAATCCCGCACCGCGACCCCGACCAGCAGCCCGCGCGCGACTTCTCGGCCGCGCATGGACTGCCGACGCACCCGGCGCTGATGCCGGTGAAGCTGGCCGAGCACTTCGTCCGTTTCCTGTCCGAGGTGGGCGACCTGATCGTCGATCCGTTCGGCGGCTGGGGCACCACGGGGCGCGGCGCCGAGTTGAACGACCGGCGCTGGATCGTCACCGAGCGGTGCCGTGAATACCTGATTTCTGCCGCGCAACGCTTCCGCGGGGCTGCCGGCTTCCATACGAAGATGGAGGGGGCGATTTGAGCCACGACCAACCTAAAGCCAGCCCGTTCCGCAAGGTTTCGATGGGCACCTGGGGCGACAAGAGGGTGCGCGATCTGTCGCCGCTCGTGCCGTCTGGCCAGGGGCTGTTCATCATGCTGATGATCGGGCCGCAGACCACCAATATGCCCGGCGTGCAACCCGTCGGCCGCCTGGGCTTTGCCGAAATGCTCGACTGGGAGCCGGAAGCCTTCGACAAAGCCTTCGCGGAAGTCTTCGGGCAAGGCTTGGTGAAAGCCGACTGGAAAGCCCGTCTCGTGTTTGTGCCGAAGGCCATTCAGCACAACCTGCCGCAGTCTCCGAATGTGGTGAAAAGCTGGGCCTCGACGTGGGCGCGTGTGCCCGATTGCGACCTGAAGCGCGAGGCATGGGAAACCCTCTATGCGGCTCTGCAAGAGCTGGGCGAGAGCTTTGCCGAGGCGTTCGAAGCCGCGTGCCCGCTGGATTCTGACGGTTCTGGCGTACCCGGAAAGAATAGTGGAAAGTCTTCCCGAAAGGCTTCCGGGAAGACTTCCTCGAAGGCTTCCAATAAGACTACCGATAATCAGGAGCAGGAGCAGGAGCAGAAGAAAGAGCAGGAGAAGGAAGAAAAGACTGGGCACGCCAGCGCGCCCTCGAACCCGGTTGACGGACAGGCAGATGGGCTGGATGGCGCTCAAGGCGTTGACGGCCATGACGGTGGAAATCCGCCCGCCGGGCCTGCACCTGCTGATCCGCCTGCTGGCTCCCCGGAAAGCCCGCCCGCCGGCGGCCAGGACGACAGCCTGCCGCGCGCGCTGGGCGTGCGTGAGCTGGTGGCCGAGGGCGTCGAGCGCAAGCACGCGCTGGACTGGCTGAAGGTGCGCACGGCGAAGAAGGCGCCGCTGACGCAATCCGCATGGGATGACGTGAAGGCTGAGGCGAAGAAGGCCGGCATCACGCTCGCCGAGGCGGTGAAGGTGTCCGCGACGAACTCGTGGCAGGGTTTCAGGGCGACCTGGTATGCCCGGCTGGGCCAGCAGTCCGGCCCAGCGGCCGGCGCGCGCGCCTCGACCCACTCCGGCTACGACCAGCGCGACTACGGCACCGGAGGGCGCCTGTGAAGCGCGTGTGTGAACTCGTGGACATGCACCACCCGCCGCTGACCCGCGTGGCCGTGTGCGATGCGCATGGGGAGTACGAGAGCCGTTGCTACATCGGCCTGGCCTGGACGGGGTGCCCGAAGTGCGCCGCCGAATGCGCCGCCGCCGCGCGGGCCGAGGTTGAGGCCAAGGAGCATGCCGCGCGCCTGGCGGCCTGGCAGCGCAAGATCGGCGACGCTGGCATCCCCGAGCGGTTCCGAGACCGTCGGCTGGGCACGTTCATCGCTCGCACTGCCGCCCAGCGCCGCGCGCTGGCCTTCGCGGAAGGCTATGCGGGAGCCTTCGACGAAGCCTTGCGGGTAGGCCGGTGCGCATTGTTCCTCGGCCGGCCGGGCACGGGCAAGACGCACCTGGCCGTCGGGGTAGGGATGCACGTCATGGAGCATGGCAACCGCAGCGTGTTGTTCACGACCGTGATGCGTGCGGTGCGCCGCGTGAAGGACACCTGGTCGCGCAGCAGCGCCATGAGCGAAAGCGAGGCCGTGGCCTCGCTGGTATTTCCCGACCTGCTGATCCTCGACGAAGTGGGCGTGCAGTTCGGCAGCGACACGGAGCGCCTGATCCTGTTCGACATCCTCAACGAGCGGTACGAGAAGCGCCGGCCGACGATTCTGCTGTCGAACCTGACCATCGACGACTGCGACGACGGCGCCGGCCGCGCGGTGCCGGGCATCAAGTCGTTCCTGGGCGAGCGCATCTTCGACCGCCTGCGCGAGGATGGCGGCGAGGCCGTGGTGTTCGACTGGGAGAGCTATCGCACGGGAGGTGCTGCATGATCGGCGCGATCTACTTCATCGCCGTAGGCGGACTATTGCTCGTCTTTGCCATCTGCGGCGCCATCGTGCGCGTGCTTGCCGCCGCGCACTGCTGCGAGCACAACGAGAGGGAGGGCGCGTAATGGATTTGGTGTTGGTCAAGACCCCAGCCGGCGCGCTGGCGCCGGCCGACGAGGACGCCCGCGCTGTGGTCGGGAAGCTGAAGGCCGGCCAGGGCGTGCGCGCCACGCTGCGCCGCGTCCGCAACGTCAAGTTCCACAACAAGGCGTTCGCGCTGTTCAAACTCGCCTTCGATGTGTGGGAGCCCATGACGCCCCTGGAGTACAAGGGCCTGCCCGTCGCCAAGGACTTCGAGCGGTTCCGAAAGGACATCACGATCCTGGCCGGCTTCTACAAGTCGGTCTACAACGTGCGCGGCGAGGTGCGCCTGGAGGCCGAAAGCCTGTCGTTTGCCGCGATGGGCGAGGAACGGTTCGAGGCCGTCTACCGCGCCGTGCTGACCGTGGTGTGGAATCGCGTGCTGCGCTCGGCCGGCTACGCGAGCCCGGAGGACGTGGAAGACGTGGTGAATGAGCTGATGAGGTTCGACCAATGAGCACCGCCGCCGGCGAGCGCCACATGGGCCGCGTCGCAGCACTAGGCTGCATCCTCTGCGACCACCTTTGCCTGGGTAAAACGCCCGCGCAAGTGCATCACGTCCGTGAAGACCAGGGTGGCGCCCAGCGCGCCAGCGACTTCCTGACGGTGCCGCTGTGCCCCGAGCACCACCAGGGCAAGACCGGCCTGCATGGCTTGGGCACCAAGGCGTTCGAGCGCACCTATGGCCTGTCCGAACTTGACCTGCTCGCCTTGACCATCGAGCGACTGGGGGCACGATGCCGGTAGCCGCTCCCGTCGTCTGCATGGACTGCGCTCACCTGCGCCTGAAGGATGCGGGCCCGATGGGGCAGATGGGCTTTGGCCTATGTGCGGCGCGCAGATCCACCTCCCAGTTCATGTCGTCGGTCCGTCCGCGGCAGTGCGCCAAGTTTTCCGCCGGCGCCGCCGACGTGGTGGCTGCCCGTCGGGCCTGGCTCGACAGGCAGGGCAGGGAGGACTGACCGTGGCGAACGCCCTGCGCTGGAGCGAGGATCAACTGGCTGCTCATCTGCGGCGCGCGCCGGCGGCTACTGCCGCGGCCGCCGCGGTGGCGCCGGCCCTGAGGGCACCCGCGCCCGCCCAAGCACCGGAATCCCCTTTGCCGGTAGCTGTGGGCACGCTGCGCGAGCCCGGCATGAACAACACCGAGGCCGAGTATGCCGGGATGCTGGAGGCGCGCCGGCTGCGCGGCGAGGTCGTCTGGTGGAAGTACGAGGCGATCACGCTGAAGCTGGCTGACGGCACCCGGTACACCCCGGATTTCGCCGTGATGTTGGCCGATGGGACGTTCGAGATTCACGAAACCAAGGGTGGGTTCATCCGCGAGGACGGCTGGCTGAAGGTCAAGGTCGCCGCCTCGATGTTCCCGTTCCGGTTTTTCCTGTGCCAGAAGCAGTCCAAGAAGGAAGGCGGCGGATGGAGTGTAAAGGGGGTATGACGCCATGACCGAGAAGAAGCTATCGTCCACGCGCCAGGAGCAGGCGGCCGCCGTCAAGACCATCGGAGCCCGGATGCGGCAGGCGCGCGAGCTGTGCAACCTCTCCCAAAGCGCTGCGGCCCGCCGGCTTGGCTACAGCAACCCGTCCAAGCTCTCGAAGGTCGAGGGCGCCACCGACACCAACAGCGTGCCCCTGTGGCTGATCGTCCGGGCCGCCAAGGTCTATGAGGTCAGTATTGACTACCTGTTTGGGGCCAGCGACGACTGGGAAGCCGGCGCGCGCATGACCCAGGAGCGGTCGGTTTCCGCTTGGCTGTTCGACGCAATGGAAAAGTCCCGTCTTCGTGACATGGAAACCCTGCGACGATTGCATGACAAGGTGACGGCGATGGAGGAAGGCATCGCCGCGATGCTGGCGGCCAACGTGGACGTTGGCGCCGCGCTGACGCGCTTCGCCGAGTTGAACCCCGGCTTCGAGGAAATGCGGGCGGGCAGCCGTCTGGTCGGCGCCGTGGAGCGGGCCAGCGATACCACCAAGCACGCCAAGTCCAAGATGGACAGGTTCCGGGTGGAGTGCGCCCTGGCCGCGGCCGACTCCCACCAACTGAGCCTGATGCTGTGAGAAAAGGGGCATGGCCGCTAAACCGAAATTGTCGCCCGACCAATGGGCAGATGTCAGGGCGCACTGGGAGCGCGACCCGAGGGATGGATACGCTTGGCTGGTCGAAGAACTGACTCTGCCGGTGTCAGCGCCTGCCGTGCGCAAGATGGCGCTGCGCGATGGGTGGGCCAAGGGCGATGCCGCCGGCACGGCGCCGGTGCCGGCCAAGAAGAAGGAGAAGGCGCGAGGCGCCACCGCGCCGAAGGCCGACGACGCTGCCCAGGATCGGGCCAGCGCCCGTAAGGAGAGAGGCAAGGACACGGGGAAGGTTTCCAGCAAGGTTTCCAAGGTTTTCGAAAACCATCACGCCAAGGTTTCGGAAACCATGAGCGAAACCATGAGGGGGCGAGAAACCATGCCCCTGACTACCGCCGAGGCAGTCGAGCGCGACCCCGACCAGTTCGGCGTGTTCGCTCAACTGACTGATATGCAAGAGGTTTTCGTCCGCGAGTACATGACGGATTGGAACGGGACGCAGGCGGCTATCAGGGCGGGCTACAGCGCCAAGAGCGCCCATATTCTCGCGTGGGAGCTGCTGAAGAATCCCAAAGTCCGCGAGGCCATTGAGCTGCTGGCCTCTGCCCGTGCTCGCCGGCTGGGGATCGACGCCGAAGAGCTGATGCGGATGTGGGCGGCCGTCGTCAACCTGGACGCGAACGAGATTTCCCAGCTTCGGCGGGTGTGCTGCCCGTTCTGCTGGGGCGAGGGGCACGCGCGGCAATACACCCCGTCCGGGCTGGAGGAAGCCAGGAAGGGGCACGAGCGGGAACGGGAGCGCCGGCGGCGGCGCGACGCAAACGACGACATCGGCGTGTTCCCCGAGTATGTGGGCGCCTGGTACGACAAGCGCCGGCCGCCGGCCGAGGACTGCCCGGAGTGCCACGGGCAGGGGCTCGAAGAGGTGTTTTTCAACGATACCCGGAACCTGTCGCCGGCCGCCCGGCTGGTGTATTGCGGCGTCAAGGTCGGCAAGGAGGGCATCGAGGTCTTGACCCTCTCCAAGGAAAAGGCGATGGACAACTTTGGCCGTGCCCTGGGCCTGTTCAAGGACAAGGAAGCCGAGGTCAACATCAACTTGGTGTCCAGCGACGACCTGTACCGCGTCTACGACGAGAAGATGCAGCAGGCCCGCGCGCGGCAGGCCGCCGTGCTGGCCGAGCGCGGCCTGACCGTCGATGCTGACGACGCCGATACCGATGCTGTGCCCGCGCTCGGTGCTGGCGACGACGAGCAAGAAGAAGGTTAGACGGGCAAGACATGGCAAAATCCGCCCGCAAACGGAACCGGAACATTCTTGAAGACCCGCGCTACGCCGAATTCGTGGAGCGGTATCATGCCGACCCGCTGCGCTTCGCGGTCGAGGTGACAGGCTTTGTGCCAAGCGCCGACCAGGAGGCCCTGTTCCTTGGGATCACCGACCCGAACGCCAAGGTGTCCGTGGTGTCCGGCACGGGCACGGGCAAGACCGCCACCTTCGCGCGCATCGCGCTGTGGCACCTGCTTTGCTTTCCGGTGGCCTTCTACGAAGGCAAGGTCGAGATAGGCAGCAACACCTACATCGGCGCGCCGTTCATCCAGCAGGTGGCGGACGGTATCTGGAAGGAAATGCAGGACGCGCGGATCGCCATCGGCAATAGCCCGCACGCCTGGATACTGGATTTCTTCTCGATCACCAAGACGCGCGTTCACGTCCACGGCTACGCCGATCAATGGTTCATCGCCCAGATCGCCATGAAGAAGGGCGAGGCCATCGGCGTGGCGGGCAAGCACCGCTACTGGCAGCTCATCATCATCGACGAAGCTGCCGGCGTGCCTGACGAGCACTTCGACGTGATCGACGGCACCCAGACCCAGCCGGGCAACCGGACGCTGATGGCGTCCCAGGGCGCGCGCAACGCCGGCCGCTTCTACGACTCGCACCATACCCTGAAGCTGGAGAACGGCGGGAGCTGGCGGGCGCTGCGGTTCAATTCGGAGCACTCCCCGTTCGTCACGACGAAGTGGCTGCGCGACCGCGCGAACGAGAGCGGCGGCCGAAGCTCGGTCGAATACCAGATCCGCGTGCTGGGCCTGTTCGCCCAGAGCAGCAGCAACGTCCTGCTGACGCGCGCCGACATGGAAGCAGCCTTCGAGCCGCGGAAGATCATCGGCGACGACGAGCCGTTCGGCCTGGTCGTGCTGTCCGACGTGGCCCTGGGCGAGTACCGCGACGATTCTGTCGCCATCGTCGCCAAGATAATCGGGGATGCCGACAATGGGCCAGACGCGCGCCGCGTCGAGTTCATCGAAATCCCCATCGCGGCCAACGACAAGAACGAGATCGACCTGGCCGGCGACCTGGTGAACCTGTTGGGCAAGCTGTCGAACGCTACCCTGTATGTGGACGCCGGCGGCGTCGGTGCGACGGTGTGCAAGCTGATCGAGCGGTCGGGCGCCACGGTGACGCGCGTGAACTGGGGCGCGCCGTGCTTCAAGAACGAGTACAAGACCCGGTTCTACAACCTGCGGGCTTGCGCGATGGTGCGCTTCCGTGACGCGATCCGGCAGGGCCGCGTGGTGCTGCCGCAGGGAATCAGCAAGCGGCTGCGCGAGAAGATCATCGACCAGGGCTCGCGGCTCCCGTACTACTTCAGCGAGGCCGGCGGCTTGCGCTATGTCATGCAGTCCAAGGAGGACATGCGCAAGGCCGGCATCAAGTCCCCCGACTTGATCGACGCCATGAGCTTCGCTTTCTTGGAGGGCGCCACGTACATGGTGTCCGACAGCGCCGGCTCCGCGTCGTCGTCCTTGACCAGCTCGGTGCTGGAGAAGGCCGAAGACCTGTTCGCCGACGTGCTGGCCGAGGTCGGAGAGAGTGATGCGGAAGTTGCATCCGCCTAGGGCGCAGCAAAAGGGGGCAGGCCGTACTGCTTCAGGAAGGCAATAGCGGCTGAATCGGAGGGTGCCAGCCAGCCCATGCGGAAAATCGCGCGCAGATGCCCGCCTTCGCCTGCCTACCATCCCGGCAAGGAGGTTCCTATGGAAACCAAGGTCATCACCTACAACCTGAAGGAGCGCGGGCGCCGGTATCGCGGCAAGGAGCGGAATTTCAACATCCGTGCCATCGTCGATGCGATCAACGGGCCGGCCTGCCAGGAGCGCGTGGCAAACCGCGACATGGTGGGCTACTACGGCCATTGGCCCCGCCTAAAATTCGGAATGAGGCCCGTGGAGGGTGGCCTAGACGGCGGGCGCCCGGCGCTGGTCGAGCCTGCCCTGGTGACGACGCTGCTGCGCGCCAGCCCAGACGGCACCATCGAGCATCAGGCCGAGTTCGTGAACAACGACCCCGGCCAGGTGGCCGCCAAGCTGTACGCCGGTCGCGTGGGCGGCTTCAGCTCGGCCATCGACCCGATGCGCCCGGAGTTCTTCGGCTTCGACTACGTGTTGGAGCCGAACTACTCGACGAACCGGGGCTACACCCTGGACGACGTGAACGGCATGACCCTCGACGACATCGAGGCGGCTATCTACGACGAGCAGTTGCGCGGCGTGCTGCGCCTGCTGGATTCGGCGAACGACGAGCGCGACCGCGCCAGCGATGTGATCGAGCACCTGCGCGCTGAGAACGAGCATCTGCTGGGCCTGCTGGCAGCCAAGGGCGTGGATGCCGCGCTCGTGCTCGACTCGGCCGCCATCGCGCCGATGGCGGTGTCGGTGGATATGGCCGACCGCATCCAGCGCGATGCCCAGGCGTTCCGCGGCGCCAGCTCGCTGCCGGGGTTCGTGAAGCCGAAGGCAGACGATCAGGCCAGCGAGCCGCCGCTGTATGGCCGCCTGCTCAACAAGTTCACCCGGTAGCCCGCCGCCATGCTCCAGCCCGTCAAGGCCGCGTTCGGCCAGTTCATGACCCGCTACTACGCGGGGCTCGTGCCCACTACCAAGCCGCTGGAAGGCTACGTCGCGCGCGGCGCGGCGAAGAGCATCGTGTGGGCGCCGGCGCGCATGATCGACCTCGCCGAGGAAATGCTGTCGCTGTACCTGCGCAGTGACATCGACCAGGCCGCCACGAAGCCGCCCGAGTTGCCCGCGATCATCGTGGCGATGGCGAAGGACTACACGCCGACCGGGCGTGAATACACGCGGCAGGTAGCCGACAGCATGATGGTGACGATCCCCGGCGATGAGAAGGACCGCATATTCGGCCTGCGCGCCGTGGCCGGCGACATCCGGGCGCAGGTGGCGGTCTTCGCCACTGACGAGCCTAGCGCGCACTCGCTGGTGGCGCAGTTCCTGCTGTTTCTGGATGCCACGCCGAACCGGCGTTTCACCGCGAGCTATCACTTCGCCGGCCAGGACATGAGCTGGCCCGTGCAGATCGAGTCGCCTGAGAACCCGGCCATGTCGATCCAGACCGATGCCAAGAACCTGACGATCCTCGCTATCGACCTCACACTGCGCGCCGAGATCCCGCTCTTCGACGCCCCGGCCGCTGGCGAGCCGAACGACGGCCAGGGCACGCCGGGCACAGACGACCCGGCCGGCTACCCGCGGGTGCAGACCGTCAATATCGCCAGCGCCGAGGCTGGCGATGCGGGCGGCAGCGCCGAAATCCGCACCAGCGAGGTGTCGGCCGACGGCGATGGGAGCGGTGCATGATCCAGATTCAGGCGACGATCACCGGGTACGGAGGCCAAGCGTGCAGCCTGTTTTCGGTCTACGATCCCGCGGCCCGCGTGCTGGTGGTCGGCGCCGAGGCGGAATATCGCGCCACGCGGCGTGAAGGCTGCATCGTGCTGACCAACGTGCCAGACCTGCCGCGCGACGGCCTATTCACCGAGGACGAGCTGCGCTCCTGCATCGCCGCCTACTACGCCCTGAAGGCTGGCGTGGCTGCCGACGGCAAGAGCCCGCGCCTGGTGTTCTCGAAGCGCGCCCAGCGCGCTAATCCTGACCAGTCCATCGAGCAAGACGGCATCGACTCGTCCGGTCCGCGCTACCGCATCAATCCCGCGATCACCTGCGCGCAGGTCGCGGCGCTGGCAACGTGCCGGCACGCACTGCGCTCGGACACTGTGGAGCGCGTCGTCGAGTTGGCCGACTACTTCCGCAGCCTGTCGGCCGGCGGCATCGTCACCATTTGAGGGGGAGCGCCATGCTCGACCAAGACACCCGCGCTGCCAAGAGCTTCTACCGCGAGGTGCGCAAGTTCGCCGAAATGACGAAGGCGTGGGACACCTCGGCCATCTTCTACGAGACGAAGCCGGACGAAATGCTTGACCTGACGCTGGTGTCGCAGCGTGTCTACGGTCGCCGCGACGAGTTCCTGGCCGTCATGGCTGCCGCGGGCCTCGCAACGGTCTACCAGCCGCTGCCGCAGATGCGCCTGACGCTGCCGAACGAGGGGCAACTGCTCGCCATCAAGCGCCGCACCAATTTCGAGTCCATCGCCGATAACCGGGAGAACTACGCGCCCACCTGGACGGAGGCGTAGAGCATGGCAACCAAGAAGACCGGCGGCAAGGGCTCGTCGGGCGGGGCGCTGAGTTGGCTCCCGAAGCTCCGCGGCACGGCTGCCGATGCCAAGGCGCGCGCCGCGCAGGACGCCGCCGAGCGACGGGCCGCCGGCCAGCATCCCAAGTCCGTCATCCTCAACGCCAAGGATGTCCAGGGCGACTACGATGCCCACCGGATGCTGTTCACCACGATGGGCGGCCAGGTGCGGCCGCTCACGCACGACGACCTGGCGCAGTTCCGCCAGAACGTGCGGACGGCGCAATCCCGGTTCAAAGGCGGCATCCGTGCCCGCCAGGTGCTCGACCTTTCCTTGGCCGACGACCGCGCGCGGGCGAACCAGCAGATTCGCACCGCGGTGCCGGTGGCCGCTTATGGCGGCCGCGTCCGGTTCATGACGAATGCCGGCCCGGACTCGGACGTGACGCACCACAACGTCACCGTCGAATTCCTTTCCTACGCATCGGCGGCGTCCGGCGCGCGCGGCGACGCCAAGAAGTCGGCGGCTTGGCTGCGCAAGGAGCCGCTGAAGATCGAGTGCGACTGTGGGCGCTGGCGCTACTGGTTCCGATACATCGCCACCGTCGGCAAGTTCAACGCCGGCCGGGATGAGACGGGCTACCCGAAGGTGAGGAACCCGAACCTGCATGGCGTGGCCTGCAAGCACATCCTGCGGGTCATGGCCGAGGTGGAGTCGTCGAGCGCGATCCAGACCTTCCTGGCGCGCTTGATCGACAAGGCGCGGGCCCAGGACAACAACCGGGTGAACGTCCAGATGTCGCAGAAGGATGCAGAGCAGATGGCCGGGAAGCCGGCCAACCGCATCCGCGACGTGGAGGCCACCATGCGCCAGCGCCAGCGCGCGCGGGAGCGCGCCGCTCTCCAGCGCGCGGCGAAGAAGATGGAGGCGAACCCGCCGGCCAAGGCGGCGCCAGCCACGCGCCGCGCCGTGAAGTCGTCGGCCAAGATGCTCGGCGACCAGTTCGGCATGACGCCCGAGCAGGTCATGGCGATCCTCGCCCAGCACCAACAGAACCAGCCGAAGGGGTAGCAGATGCTGACCAATGTGCCCAACGCCATCAACCGCATGACTCGCAACGTGGTCATGAACCATCCCAATACCTTCAACTGCCAGGTGTTCCGCAAGACGATCACCCGCGCGGAGCAGGAGACGGTGGATGGCAACCCGACTCTGGGCGGTCTGGGCGTGCTCGACACGATGGACGAAGAGCAGTTCGAGTACGAGTTCATCGGCAACGGATTCGCGCTGCCGGCCGATGGCTTCAGCCCGGCCCCGATGATGGACCGCCGCGACGCCAACATCGGCGCGGGCGACGAGTTCCGCTTCCTGGTTGAGCCAGAAGGCCAGTCCGGTAGCGCGGAGTGGTTCGACCTGCGCACGCACGACGTGGTGTACCTGCTGCTCGACACCGGGCCGGCACCGGCCAAGCTGGCGTTCGAAGTCGTCGGCACGGAAACCACCTCCAACATCCCGCCGTACACGACGCGCTACATCACGAATCGCCGCGACGACCTGCACGTCCCCGCGGGCGGGTAGCAAAAAGCGGAAAAACGCCCCCGTGGTCTAGTTGTGCCCCTTCGAGAATAGCCGGAAGTCGGCTGCTGCCGGCGTTCCAGTGTTTGAACTTCTCCGAAAGGACACGAAACCATGACCAAGCGCATCCAACAGGATTACTTCAAGCGCGAGACTGCCGAAGTAGCCCAGTTCATCGACGACCTGAAGGGGGGCGCCACCAAGGGCGGCGTCTTCGATTCGGTCGCCGCCAACGAATTCATGTCCGGCGCGCTCAATCAGAGCGCTGCCAAGATCCCGGTGACGCTCCAGGCCGTGCTGGACGAGTGCAAGGACGACGGCGAACGCGAAAGCGTCACCAAGGCGATCCTGGATGGCGTGCGCATCTACGAAGAGCAGCACGGCATGAGCGTGCCGGCCGACGTGGCCGAGCAGGCCCTGCATCTGGCCTACGCCACGACCGACGCCGCGCGCAACAAGTTCCGCGGCATCCTCGATTCGGCCTCGTCCGTCCACCACGACCAGGGCTCCATCCAGCCGAACCGCGCCGTGGTGTCGATCCTCACGACCTTCGCCGAGGCTATCCCGTTCGCACACTACCTGCCGGCGGACATCGGCTCGAACGAAGCGAAGCTCGCCATCGTGAGCCACAACGCGGGCAGCACGTTCGGCGCCTACGCCCAGAACGACCTGCTGGACGGCACGCATTCGGGCGGCACCTATGTGTCCTCGGGCCGTGTCCACACCGCCAACCCGCTCGCCGCTGACGGTACCGTGAGCGGCAAACTGACCGTGGGCCAAGTCACCAGCGACACCTGCGACCAGGACGCCAACGGCGTGAAGCTGCTGCGCGGCCGCACGCTGGTCTACGTCAATGGCGTCGTCGCAGCCCAGGAGCCGATCAACAGCCCCGGCTCGGGCAACTCGCCGATCAACGGCGGCATCACCATCGCTGGCACTACCTACGTGATCGGCGGCACGATCAACACCGACACCGGCGTGTTTGCGCTGACCACCGCGCCGAAGATGCCCGCGGCCATTCCCGTGTCGGTCGAGGGCTTCATCGACTTCGAGCGCGATTCGAGCGTGACGCCGACCGTCATCACGTCGGTCAACACCTTCCCGCTGTACGCAGCGCCGTGGCGCGTCATCACCCGTCAGAGCATCGACGGACGCACCCAGATGGCGAACGAACTGAACCTCGATCCGTATAGCGAGAGCGTCATCGCCATCCAGAACCAGTTTGCGAACGAGCGCCACTACAACGTGCTGGCGAAGTGCCGTCGCCTGGGCGCGAACAACCAGTCCACCTACGAGTTCGACTGGACGAACCGCTCGCAGCAGATGAACCGTGCGCAAATCTGGCAGGACTTCGCGCCCACGCTGGGCGCAGCCTCGCAGCAGATGGCGGTGGACACGATGAACCACGGCATCACGCACCTGTACGTGGGCAAGGACATTGCCTCGCAGTGGCTGGGCCTGACCCAGTACGGGCTGTTCGAGCCGTCCGGCCTGACCGCGCGCCCCGGCATCTTCCGCCTGGGCCGCCTGTTCGGCCAGTACGAGGTCTACTACACCCCGAAGGAAGTCGCCGAAACCCCCAACAGCGGCAACGTGCTGGCCGTCGGCCGCGCGACCGACGTGGCGCGCAACCCCATCGTGCTGGGCGACGCCGTTCCCCCGACCGTCAAGCCCCTGCTGGCCGGCGATGACCTGCGCGAAGGTGCGGGTTTCTACGCTCGCAATTTCACGGCGGTCAACCCGCACGGCCCGTCCTCGCTGGGTTGCGCCGTCATCAACGTCACCGATCTGCGCTAATCGCAGGCAGGCAAGGAGCCCAGCATGACCCGAAGCATTGAAATCGGCGCTCCTTCCCTCACCGGGAAGGACGCCAACGACCTGGTGGCCGAGGTGTTCGGCGACGCGACCTTCCCCTTGAAGGTGGTAGCGCAGAACCTCATGCCGCGCAACGTCGTGTTCCCCGAGGTGCCGGGCCTGTTCCTGCGCCACGTCTCCAACGCGAAGGACAGCCAGGCCGCGGTGGAAATCGCCAGCCTCGACCTGTTCCACCGCGTGGCGTCGAGCGTCGAGCAGATCGCCGAGTTGAACCGCTACAAGAGCGCGCTGACCTTCACGGAAGTGGAAGCCAGCACGCCGGCGACCGACGCGGCCGCCGCCACGACCCAAGCCAAGGCCAGCGGCAAGAGGGCCAAGGCCGCCGCCGCTGCGACCGACACCGACACCGGCGCCGGCGCGGATACGGGCTCGGGCACGGACGGCAGCGCCAACGCTGGCGCCGATGCCGGAACCGACAACGCCAACGGCGCGGGCGACGCCCCGGCCGGCGACGACACTAAGGCCACCGACACGTCGGCCCAGGGCGATGCCCAAGGCGACAAGTCGGGAGCCGCTGCGTAAGGAAGGAATCAGGCCATGACCACCGCCTTCACCCGGCAGCTCGGTGCAGAATCGGGCGTGCAGCTCAACCCGCTGCGCGACAACTCCGAGATTCCGAGCACCGACAACTCCGACCAGATTTTCGGCATCATGATGCGAGCCACCCGCGGCCGCATCGACAAGCCCTTCGCCGTGGACAAGGGCACCGTCCAGGCCAAGCTCGGCAGCGGTGAGCAGGTTCGCCTGAACGCGCTGAACGAAGCCTGGGTGTGTGTCGTCGAGGCGCTGAACAAGGGCGCCTACCAAGCCATCGTCCAGCGCCTGGTGCCGTCCACGGCCGTCATCAAGTACGCCGTGGTGACGGTGGGCATGACCGCCGGCGAAAATCCGGCGCCGACCGGCGATTTCGTCTACTCGGTGGCCGCGAATATCCCGGCTACGCCGTTCCTGCTGGCGGTGAAGCACCTCGAATGCTTCAACGACGGTATCGTGCTGGAGTTCCATGCCGAGCAAACGACGGATGGCGGCGTGGACGTGGCAAACGACCGCATCACGCTGCGCCTGCGCGACAAGGACAGCAATCTGCTGTACGAGTTCGCCGGCTCGCTGAAGCAGGGTGCCAAGGACGACTACGGCAACTCGGCCTATCTGCCTGACGTGGTGGCTTCGCAGACCAACGCCGTGGAAGTCACCGTCGGCGTCATCGGCGACGCCGCCGTGGTCGCCGAGGACTCGGTGGCCTACGGCTACGGCGCGACGGGGCAGCAGCAGTGGGCCAAATCGGGTGTGCTGGTGTGCTTCGACGAGGGCGGTACGTCCTACACCACGCAGGACTACATGGCCGCGCGCGAGAAGCTGCAATACACGCAGTTCGACTATGCCTATATTTCGTCCGGCGCCACCCAGGCCCCGGCGCTGCTGGCCCAGCTCGCGCAGCTCTCGTTCGACACGAACCGGCAACTGAAATTCGACGTGCCGGGCAACCTGTCGGTCGAGGCCGCCCAGGCGTTCGTCGAGCAGTTGAACATGGGCGCCAGCCAGACCGCGCACCTGCTGCATGCCTTCTGGGCGCCGCTGAAGTCCGACGATCCCACTGGCGTGAACCCGAAGGGGTACTTCGGCACGGCCACGCTGAACATCGCCTACGCCTGCCTGCGCAACGCCGCGAAGAACGCCAAGGGCTTCGCGCCGAAGAACTACCCCATCGCCGGCCGCGAATGGCCGATCCAGCGCACGGGTATCTCGCAGGAAACCACGCTGCGCGACCAGAACAAGAACGCGCTCGCGCGGGCGAAGATCAACCCGGTGGTGTACGAAACCTACACCGGCGGCGGCCGCTATGTGTACCTCGATTCGCTGACCTGCGCGCTGGTCGATTCCAGCCTGAAGAAGCTGATCGCGGTGGCGGATATGTCCACGAGCATCGACGACGCGGTGACGCGCACGGCGAAGGACAACCTGCAATTTCCGATAGCGACTTCGGTGAAGAAGACCCGGGACTTCCTCACCACGTTGTTCGAGAACGCGGAGGCCGCTGACTGGCTGGTGCCGTCGAGCGATCCGTCGATGAACGGCAAGGCTTGGGCCTTCGATGTTCGCCCGAACGCGCAGCGCCCGTATGACGCGATGGACGTGATGTACAGGCTCCGCTACGACGGCACGAACCGCGCCACCTTCGTCACCCAGACGCTGACCCGCTAACCGCAACCCTTCACTACAAGGAAATTGACATGAGCATGACCGAACTGTTGCGTAGCGCGATGCAGCGCCGCACGCCCGTCAAGAAGGTGCTCGATGACGCCAGCACCGACGACCCGGCACTGGCCGGCGCCGACGACTACACCATCGCCGACATCAGCATGGCGGCGGTGGCGGTCGTCCAGCAATGGGCCGAAACCGACGACCTCAACGATGGCGAAGGCTACGCTGACCGCCTGATGGCGATGTTCGTCGGCATCGCCGACGCAAACAAGGATGGTGACATCACGGACGACGAGCAGGGCGTGCTGGAAGTCGCTCTCAATGCAGCCTGGGATTACCTGGTGCAGCTCGGTGCCACGGAGGATGACACCGGCTCGCTGCTGAATGATTGGGACAGCGATACCGCTGACCGCGTGCGCGACCTCGTGGCGTCGGCCCTGCCGGACGGCGACGATCAGGCCAGCGCCGACATCGACGACTTCGTGTTCAGCGACGACGACCAGGCTCCGGCCTTCGATGCGGTGTACCGCAAGACGCTCGCGGTGCGCGGCGGCAAGAAGACCCGCATCAACAAGCGCATTTCCGGCAAGGTGCGTCTGTCGCCGGCCCAGAAGGTCGCCATCCGCAAGGCGCGAATGAAGAGTCATTCGGCCAGCGCCATGATGCGCCGCCTGAAGTCGATGCGCCTGCGCCGCAAGTCGGGCTTGTAATCCAACCGCTTCCGGGGGACTCGGGCGCTGCTGTGCTGTTGCCAGCGGCGCCATTTTTTTGCCATGCCGACTATTCCTATTGCGGGCATGCCCGCCAGCCTCAACGGCGGGGCCTTGTCCTCTATATGGGACGGGCTCTCTCCGCACCTGATTGCCAGCTTCTTCGAGGTAGCGAAGATTGGCGACGACACCTGGGGCCGCGTGACCAACAAGACCGACCCGGTGACAGTGATGGCTCCGCTTGGCGACGCGAGCATGGAAATCGTCCTGAACTGGCAGAGCCCGTTCGAGCAGGCGGGCCCGGAGTCGAAGGCGCCGGCGCTGATGGCGATGCTGCAATCGGGGGCGCTGCAACCGATTATCGACGCGGTGATTGGAAAAAAGGGCGACGCATCGGGTGGTGGTGCCCAACAGAAATCCAACGATTTCTTGAAGCAGTTCGAGGGGCGCACCGGCATTACGAAGCTGAACTCCACCCAGGTGTTCAACGGCATGCCGCCTGTGAAAATCACCGTGACGGCGCTATTTCGAGCGTGGCGCGATCCCGTCAGCGAGGTCGAGGCCCCATTCAACAAGCTCGCGGAATGGTCGTTGCCCATCGAGTTGTCGAAGGATGGCTCTGTGCTCGCGCGCGCCGCGGAGACAGTCAAGGGCGGCATGGGCTACATCGAGGCCCTGATGCCGTCGAAATCGCCAACACGCATTGCCATGCGCTACAAGGGCCGTATCTTCTCGCCGCTGGTGATCGAGTCCATCGGCATGCCCCTGAATTCTCCCGTGGATGCCAACGGCAAGTTCGTCGAGCTGGTTGTCCCCATGACCCTCTGCACGCTGACCGCGATAGACCGCAAGGACTGGAGCGCCGCCACCGTCATATCCCTATAGGAGGACGAAGAACATGATCCATTTCCCCCCGCTGCGCACGCGCCGATTGACGGCGCAACTGCGTGAGCTGACCATCGGCGATGCCATCGCCCTCGCGGCCATGCCGCCGCACCTCGAAGAGTCCGCCTGCACTGAGTTCCTGCGTCGCGCTGTCGCGTCGGCCCAGGGAATCGACAATCCGGCGCGCTGGACGGTGCAGGAGCGAATGCTGGCCGTGTGTCACTACCTCGCGGCCACGGCCAACGACGGCCCGGACTTCTCTCTGGGCGACGGTCACTATTCGGACTATCTGGACGGCAGCACCGACATCCAGACTTCGGCGCCCACGCTGGAGGTAGGCGAGTTGGGCGGCGACATCTGGCACGTCCGGCACCTGACCGGCGCAATGGCCGAGTCCATCGAACGCATGGCCGGCGAGGTGCCGGGCGTCGCCGGCCGGCTGCACTGGCTGCTGGGTGCGATGGCGGCGCAGATGGTGCGCGCCGGCGAGAGCGTGCCCGACGCTTCGGATGGCGAAGGCTCGTTCGATGAATTCCTGGTGGCGCGGATGCAGATCATGGCCGCGTTCCCGGAGAGCGACTTCGCGGCACTCATGGAGCTGTTCTTCTTGGGGCGGGACAAGCTGCACCACCTCTTCAAAACGGATTTCACCAGCGACGGCATCGTGGCATTGCCGAAAGGAGGGGCGGCGGGCGATCTGCCGCCGGCGCGATTTCCGGTTTCTACCTGTCTCTCCCGAGTGGCGCGCGAACTGGTCGGAAAACCTCATGGGGATGGCATCTAGCCTCACCCTATATTCCTCAACATCCCTGGCCGACGCCATGCAAATGCAGCCCAGCGTCGTTCGGCGCTTCTTCGACGGCAAAGCCTTCGAAGAATGGAAGAAGGCCAGGGAGTCGGAACTGAAAACGCAAGCGGCCATTGTCAGCCGCCTCAATGACGTGATCCGCGCATGCGGGATCGTCGCCAAGATGACAGCGAGGACTCGATGAGCGAGCTGGGAAAAGTAACGACGGAAGCCGCTGCGATTGCGGTCTCCAGCAAGACGACCACCGCGGGAGCCGCCACCGGCGTGTTGGGGTGGCTTCTTTCCGTAAACTGGATCGGCTGGGCTGGCATCCTGATCGCGGTAGCCAGCCTTGCGGTGAATGTCTACTTCCTGCGCCGGCGCGACCGGCGCGAGACGACCGAAAGCCATGCGCGTATGGCGGCGCTGAAAGATCGCCTGGGGCTGGAACAGACGAGCGGGGGTGCGTGATGCGTGGACATCGACTCTGGACCATGTGGGTGGGCGCCATCGCAGTGCTGGCCTGGTACTACGTCACCGACCCGGACGGCGGCGTCGAGACGTTGGCCCGTGTGCAGTGGGCCGCGTGGATTTTCGTGATCGCTGGGCCGGTCTACCTGCTGCGGCGCGCGCTGCTCGACGGCTCTCGCTCGCGCGATGCGTTTCGCCGCTCGCTGGAGCACCCCATCGGCGCGGGGCTCTCGTTTCTCGGACTGGCGATCCTGACGGGTCTGCTGTTCTTGGCCTTCGTCGGCCGCGCCGGCGCCGGCGAACTGCCGGCGGGCGCCGTACAGTACCTGCCGGTGTTGGCCGCCGAGCAGCAAGCCCACTGGCCCGATGCGCCGCTACGCTCCGCGATGGCCGCGCAGGTCGAGCAGGAGACGTGCCCGAGCCTGACTTCGACGAAGTGCTGGAACCCTCGCACCGAGTTGAAGACCTCGCGCGAGTACGGGTTCGGCCTTGGGCAGCTCACCGTCACGCCGTCGTTCGACAACTTCGCGGCGGCGCGCAAGCTCGATCCGAGCCTGGCCGACTGGAAGTACGCGGATCGCTTCGACGCCGCGCGCCAACTGCGCACGATGGTGCTGATGGATCGGGCGTCGTACCGCTACCTGGCCGCGATGGTGCCCGACAGTCGTGAACGGCTGGCGATGGCCTTCAGCGCCTACAACGGCGGCTTGGGCGGCGTACTGTCCGACCGTCGCCTGTGCGCTCAGGTGAAGGGCTGCAATCCGGCACTCTGGTTCGGCAACGTCGAAAAGACCAGCCTCAAGGCGAAGACCAAGACCGCCGGATACGGCAAGTCGTTCTTCGACATCAACCGCGAGTACGTCCGCAACGTCATGGATCTTCGCCGCGGGCGCTACGCCGCCTGGTTCGGGGAGAACTGACATGGACTCGCTGCTCTGGAAACTGGTGGCCGTCGCTGTCCTGTCGGGGCTGGTTGGCTACAAGGCCACCGCCGTCATCTACGGCCCGGAGATTGCCGCGTTGAAGCAGCAGGTGAAGACCGCGCAGGACGCGACGGACAAGGCCAACGACCGCGCCAACGGCTTCAAGAAGTCCTACGAAGACCTGGCCGCCACGACCAAGCAGCAGAACGACGCCGTGCAGAAGACCGTGGCCGCTGCGCTGGAGCGCGAGCAGCAGGCCCAGGTGGCTATCGCCAAGGCGCGGGCCGACTCGAAGGGTTATCAGGCGAAAGCTGCCGCCATCTTGCTGTCCAAACCGCCCGCCGGCGCCGACGAATGTGTAGCGGCGCGCGATGCCTTTGACCTTGAACTGAAAGCCGAGAGGGGGAAATAGCCATGCGCTCCCGCATCATCATCGCCAGCCTCGCCGTTGCCGCGCTCGCAGGATGCGCGGATGCGCCGCAAGCGCAGCCGCCGTCCGTCCAGCAGGTGCTGGTGCCGACGCCGGTACCGTGCAAGATCACGCCCCCGGCCAAGCCCGCCTTCGCCGTCGATGCCCTGCCGCTGGGCGCGGGCATTTGGGACCAAACGGCGGCCTTGCGCGCCGAGCGCAAACAGCGCCAGGGCTACGAATCGGAGCTGGAAGCGGCTGTCCAAGCCTGCGGATAGACGCCGGAAAACCGCGCCGCGCCGCGCGCGGGTCGTGTCATACAGTGGCTATCAGTCCATCCACCCATCGAAAGGACATGCAATGACTGTCTCCACCGCCGCCCTTTTGAAGGGGCACTACGACACGACCCGCGCGCTGGGCGCCAAGGTCATTTCCTCGGACTTCGCCTTCGAGATTGAGGGCTTCGAGTCCAACTGGCTGCTGGCGAAGCAATGCCCGTGGCCCGAAATCTCGCCGACCGGCGAGGTCGAAGTTCCTACGCCGCTCGGCGCCACGATGTGGCAGCCGCAGCAGATCAAGGTCGCACAGCAGGGGCAAATCTCCCTGCTTGAGACGGTCGCCGGCACCATCGACAACATGCTGATCGACCTCATCTCGCAAGGCGGCACGTTCAATGCCAAGGTGTACGAGGGCACGCCGCAGAAGTACCTGCGCGCCAAGCGCATCGTGGACTGCTTCATCCAGATGGACAACCCCGACCGCGACTGGGAAAACCGCTCGCAGGTGCTGACCTTCTCGGGCACGCTGTTCTTCCACTACTTCGGCGACGTGACCCCCGGCAACTCGGGCGACTACCGCTAATGACGACGCTGGCCGACCTGGCGGAACGGTTCGCCACGAAAGAGCGGCCGGCCGGCAACCTGCTCGACGAAGAAACTGTCGTGGCGCAACTGGTCGCGGCGACCCGGTTCTATGCCGGCTTCGCCTCGATCCGTTCGCGCGAGGTTCCCGACCCGGTGCCAAACATCGACGAGGACATCGACCTCGACGATTCCGAATGGGCGCTGATCCGCCCGCTTTTCATGCTCTACGTCGAGCGCGAGACGGCCCTGCAACTGGAGGCATCGCGCGGGATGGGTATCGATCCGTTCGGCCGCTCGGCCAGCGAAATCGCTGCCGAAATCTCGCAGGCCGAGGCGGACATGCCGCACAAGGCATTCTTCCAGCCCATCGTAACCGTGTAGGTGCGCCGTGATCCTGCTTCTTGCCAACGGGAACCAGATCCGCGGCGACCTCATCAAGTCTGCGACGCTGCGTACCGACCTCGCGCCGATCCCCATGACACTGGAGGCCGAGATTCGGTCTGGCGACGATGGGCTCGACAAGATGCTGGCCCAGGGCCAATTGCTGTCCTTGAGCAGCGGCGATGCGTTGCGCATCGTCAAGTCTGTGCGCGTGGCCGACCGCGCCTCGCAAGGTACCCGTGAAATGGGCGGCTTCCGCATCACCGCGCTGTTGGATGCGTGCCAAGGCGCGGCCTACGTGCGCAGCCGCGCCATCATCAAGGAGAACGAGGCGCTGTCGGTCATCTACAGGGCCGCCGGCGCGACGGTCAAGGCCGTGGACGCCGATTTCCCCGTGCCGCGCTTCTATTGCCCGGTGGGCGAGACGCCGACCTTTCACATTGCGCGCGTGCTCCAAGAGGAAGGCGGCGTAGTGCGCTGGAAGGCGGGCAAGCTCCAATTCATGCGCCTGCCTGACCTGTTCAAGCAGGCGGCCACCATGACGCTGCCCGACAACGCATCGGACGACGTGGAAAGCGGCTTCATGGAGCGCCACGAAATCCCGTGGTTCCTCTCGCTGGACGCCGCCGGCGCCGTTGTGTACGGCAACCGCGACAAGCCGCGCGCGGCGCGCTTCATCCCATTCAAGGATGCGCAGCGCCTGCGCAACATGACGCGCTGCCTGGTACAGCGCAAGATCGTCCGCATCAATTTCAACACCAGCGTCAACGCTGGCGATCTGTTCGCCTTCACTGGAGGGCTGAAGCTGGCCGTCATCACCGCGGCGCACGCCTTCGGTACGGGCACGGACAGCGGCGGTTCGAGCGACACCTATTCCCGGCTCTGGCTGGGTGCCGTGGAGGGATGATGGAGTACGGCCTCATGCCCGGCCGCTACCCGGCCATCGTGCGCACCTACATCCAGGCTAGGCGCACCTGCCGTATCGAGATCCCTGGACTGACCGACGGCGGCGACGTGCTGCCCGAGGCGGAAATCGAATACCCCATCGGGGACAAGGCGCGCGACGGTGCCAATGCCACTGAAATCGAAATGACGCCTGGCGATTCCGTCTGGGTGGCGTTCATCGGCGGCGATCCGCGCTACCCGATCATCACGGGCTACCGAAACCCGCAGGCCGGAAACTCGGTGGACTGGCGCCGCTGGCACCACACCAATATGGAGCTGCTGGCTGACACACTAATGAATCTGCGGGCCGGCGGCGACATCACCATCGAATCGGAAACGAAGATCACGCTGAAGGCCCCGCAGATCATCAACGATGCGGCAACCACCACCATGACCGGAAACGCCGTTATCCAGAAGGCTTTGTCGGTTGTGGGCGGTGCAGCGGGCAACCTGGTGTCCTCTATCGCCGGGACGTTCAACTTCATCGGCCAGGTCTTCGCCAACGGTAAGCGGATCGACGAAACGCACAGGCATGGTGGCGTCCTGCACGGTGGCGACGATACCGATCAAGTCACATAGAAAGGATGACCATGAAAAATCTGCTCTTCACCTTCGCCGACCTGTCGGCCAAGTCCGCGGCCGCAAAGCAGGTCGTCCGCTACTTCGCGCGCGCCGGCGCCAACGCCGTGCAGCAGGACATCCCCTCGGCAGTGAAGCGGTCGTCGGGTGTCACCTACCGCGAAATGGACTTGACGTTTGCCGACTCCCAGCAGGTGACGCTGCGCATCAAGCAGACTGGCGACATCTTCCAGGTACTGCTGAACGGCAAGGCCCTGCCGATCAAGAACCAGGACGATCACGTCAAAGCCATCGCCGAAATCGTGCAGGCGATGGACGCCGGCCGCACGCGCTTCCAGAAGCTGTTGGCCGCGGCGAAGGTGCGCCCGCCCGCAGGCATTCGCACGGCGGCCCCGAAGATGGAGCAGATTCTGGTCGAGAAGCGTGATGCGCTGAAGGCTGCCATCGCCGATGTGCGCGATCAGATCGGCAAACTGAAGGGTTCGCCGGCGGCCGCCTAAGCGCGGAAAACCCCCGCGATTGCCCGTACATGCGGGGCATACCATGCCCTGCATGAGTGAAACCTTCCTCCGCATCGAGACTGCTGCGCACGACGGCGCCTTCGGGAACAACGCGATTCCCGAGCCGACCGATGCCCAGCGCCTGGCCGGCAACTACAAGGTGGGCCGGGCGAGCATCTACGGCCTGCCCATCGCAGTCGAGAACCCGCGCGGCACCTACCGCACCGGGATCGACCAAGCGACCGGCAAGCGGTGGGCTTGTCGCATGGCGGCCCACTACGGGTACATCAACGGAACGACGGGTAACGACGGCGACTGCGTGGACGCCTTCGTCGGCTTCTACCCGCAGAGCGAGAAGGTCTACGTCATCAACCAGAACATCGACGGGCAGTTCGACGAGCACAAGGTGATGCTCGCTTTTCCCGACGAGGAATCGGCCCGGCGCGCCTACCTGCATAGCTACGCGCGCGACTGGAAGGGACTCGCCAGCATCGTGCCGGCCTCGATTTCGCAATTGAAGTGGTGGCTCAAGAACGGAGATATGAGCCGACCGCTCCGCGCCGACAACCTACCTTACGAAGGACTGGAAACCATGACCCGGAAAGTGCAGTGGAACAGCGACGCGCTGCCCTACGCCAACACCCTCGATCATGTGCTGTACGAGATTCGCTGCTCGGACGCTGGCGAGGGCTTGCTGATGGACTCGGTGAGCGCACAGGAAATCCTCGACGACGCCGAGGGCTTGCTGACGCTCGATGCGCTGGTGTCGCCGTATGCGCGGCTGGGACGCAAGATGGAGCTGCTGCGCACGGTCATGGAGCGCACGGGCGACAAGGTGAAGCCGGTGGCGGTGCAGATCACCGAGCCGTTCAAGCTGCGCGGCGTCGCCAACGTCGTGGCGATCTTCGAGCTGTCGGACGGGCAGACCGTCAGCATCTACTTCCACAACCCCGACACGACGCCGAACAAGATGGCGCCGACCGACGAGGTGATTTCGTGGAAATGGCTGCTCAACAAGAAGGACATCACCATCGTGGTGGCGCCCGAGCGCGGCACCGACCTCAACCTGCGCGAGGTCGCGCGCCGGATCATGCGGCTGGCCGAGAAGAACAGCCCGGCCTTCCAGCGCGTCAACGCCAAGCGCGCCGAGCGCATGGAGGGCATCCAGACGCTGAAGAGCGAAATCACCGGCCTGGAGTCCGAGCTGGCGGTTGCCCAGAACGAGTTGGAGGTGGCGAAGGTCGCAGCAGAGGACGCGGCGCGCGCACCGGCGGTGAATCCGGCTCAGGCGAAGCGCGATCAGGTGCTGGCCGGCCAGACCGCGATCATGTCGGATCAGGAGCTGAACGACTGGATCGATGACGGGATGCCCGGCGACGTGGTGTCGATGCCGAATCCCAGCCAGGTGGGCACGCTCGACCAGTGGCAAGTGGGGCTCAAGAGCAACCCGGACATCAAGGCCGCCCGCGTGGCGGCCGGAATCGAGCCGGCGCCGCCGCAGTTCGCCGTGGGGCAGCGCGTGCGCTTTGGCGCCGGCCTTTACGAGGGCAACGACGGCATCATCGAGTCGATCAACCCCGACACAGGCCGCATGGTCGTGCGCGGCCCGGCGGGCACTGGTTTCGGCGTGACGCCGGCCAATGCCATCGCATGGCAACTGGCGGTGCTGGAGGATCAGGTGCCGTTCCACAAGATGACGCCCGATCAGCAGCGCGCGGCGATGGCGGCCGAGAAGTCGGCGGTATCCGATGAGCAGGTAGACCAGTTCCTGTCGGACTGGGGCAGCCTCACCACGGACTACGTGACGGCAGGCTACCGCGTGGCGGGCCGCATCGTGGCCGGTGCGCCCGAGTCGTTCATGGTGGAGGCCGGCAAGATCGAGGCGGTTTCGCCGGACGGCATGACCGCCACCGATGCGTCCGCCGACCAGGTGGACGAGCTGCGCGACGCGATCCGGGGCGGCCAAGTGCAGGTGGATCTGTACCGCCGCTGGGGCGGTAGCGTCGATTCCTCGGCGCCGATCAAGGTGCTGCACCAGGCCACGGGCAAGTTCAAGCCGTTCGAGGGCAAGTTCGAGTTGCCCAGCACCACGGCCGACCCGGCGCCGGCGGCCGACGACTTCGACCCGACGACGCCCGAGAACTACGCCAAGGTCGTGGCTGATCCGGGTGTGCAAGACGCTTGGCAAGACCGCCTCGATGCCTTCTTCCAAGAGCGCATTGTCGCGGTGCGCAACGCACTGCGCGCGCTCGGCTGGGAAGGCCGCGACCCGGCCGACGCCCGACTCTACAAGGGCGACATGGAGGCGCAGCCGACCTTTACCTACGCCGGCGCGGGCAAGAACGTCGTGGGCTGGGCGATGAATGAAATCCCCGACGACCTCACCAAGACGCCGGAGCAGTACGCGGCCGAGGTGGACGGCCAGGCGGTGGCCGAGGCCGCGCGCCGCGCGCAGGCGGCTGTCGAGGCGGATGCGCGCGCAGCCGGCCAGCAGGCTCTGATCGACGCTTATGTGGGGTCGTTCGGTGACGCTGCGGTCGTGCTCAATGCGGCCGTGACGGCAGCGAGCAAGGATGCCGTCACGGACACGGCCAGCGCCAACGCCGAAATCACGAAGCTGCGCGACGCGGCGCGCGCGGCGCAGCACGACATCATCGGCAAGGCATCTTCCGCCCTGGAGGCGGCTGGGCTCAACACCTGGGACGAGCGCCTGGCCGGCTTGAGCGAGACGGCAGGCTTTGCCGACTGGAACCGTGCTCTTGACGCCTATCAGGCGGCCATCAATGACATCCAGGCCGCCGGCAAGGAGCGCCTGAAAGAGGCTGGCGCGGCCGCGCTGGCGGCGCTGCCTGCTGATGCGCCGCTGTCCGACGTGGCGCTGGCCGTCTACCGCAAGCATGGTATCGACATGGCCGCGCGCAGCGACTGGCTGGAGCGGATCGCCGGCGCCATCGACGCCAAGGACGCGGAAACCCTGCGCAGCGTGCTCGCCGGCGTCGGCAGCGACAGCAACAAGGCCAGCATGGAGGTGTTCGAGCGCGCCACGGGCGTGAAGCTGGCGAAGACCCAGCGGGAGCGCACCAAGCAGATCGATGACTGGGCCGGCATCACGCCCGAGCAGCGTGCCGAAATCGAGGCCGGCAAGGACGCAGCCTGGCAGGCCAGCGAGCGCGCGCGCAAGGTCAAGGATGCCTGGGACATGCTCAAACGCATGAACGTGCGCAACGACAGCACGGGTTCGGTGTCGGACGGCCAGCAGTATCTGCTTGGTCAGGTGGCCGACGGCTACTCGGACGTGGGCACCTTCAAGCGCGGCGCGGCCACGGTCTACGGCCTGAAGAAAGGCAGCGACCTGGTGTTCGTGAACAATCGCACCTTCACGGGTTTCCTGAAGGCGGCGCTGGCCTTTGGCGGACTGCGCGCTGCGCTCGAAGCGGTGGGCGCAGTGGAGGCGGCGGCCAGCCCGGCCGAAGGCGAGGACGCCGAGGTGTCCGGCAAGGCGGCGCTCGTCGATGCCGCCTACCAGTTCGACAGCGCCACGGACGAGTTCAAGGCGTGGCTGGCGGGCAGCGTGGGCCGCACCGAGAACTCCCCGTTCGTGACGGCCCGAGCGATGGACGAGGCGGCCAAGCGCGGCGGCGCTGGCGTGCAGTGGGGCATCTTCGCCGGCCAGGCGCTGGATGATGTCGGCCCGGCTGTCGCTGCCTTGGAGCAGTCCCTGGAGGTGGTCGAGACGAGCGCGCCGATCAATCGCGCGGCCGGCAACGACGCCCAGGCGCAACTGGAGGCCGACACTGCCGACAGTATCCGCGAGGCGATTACCACGTTGACGGAAGCCGACTACGTGCCGGACGAAGAGGACATCGGCGGAACGTTCGAGGCGGAAACGGTGGCGCTCGACTCCATCACCCTGGATGCGGCGGGGAGTGCGTTGACGAAGAAGCAGTCCGCAGTCATTGATTTCATCAAGCACCAGATTGGTATCGACCTGAGCGGCCTCGCAACCAAGCACGGCAGCAACAAGTGGTTCAACGTCGATACCAGCGACCCGGCTATTGCGCACAAGCTGCGGCAGATCGAGAGCCTGGGCCTCAGTTCCGGCCGGTACAGGATCGAATCCAATGGCGGGCACGGGTCTGCGTTTTACCTGACCGATTCGGGCGGGAAGGCGCTGGACGATGCGGTCTTGGACGCGGTGGATGCCGGCGGCTACGTGGGCAAGGTGGTCAAGGACGGCGACACGGCCGGCCGCATCAATATCGACGATGCGGGCAGTGCCACGGTCTATGTTGGGGCCGCCGGCGCCACGAGCGTCGAGCCGCAGGAAGGCCAGCCGTCCGGCGATGGCGCTGCGCGCCTGGTCGATGTGCTGCTGGCCCTGGTCGCTGCGCCCGCAACGGAGCCGGAGGTGCCGGCCGATGGTGCGGGCCCGGAGGCCACCACCGAGCCGGACGTGCCCGAGCTGATCGCGGCGGGCTTCCGCCGCGTGTTGAACAACGACTACGTGCGCGCGGTGCAAGCCGGGGACAAGAAGCTCCAGTTCAACATCCGGGTGACGGACTCGGGCTTCATCGTGCGCCTGACCGTGGGCTTCAGCGGCGGCATCACGGGCGCCGCGACCGAGCTGGGGACGATGCCCGATGCTGCCTCGGCCATCGCTCTGGTGAACACGGAGGCCGTCAGTCGGGGAGCTGACGACGTTCAGGTGCCGCCGGCCGCAGCGCCTGCGTCCGATCCGCAGAAGGATGCCGACCGAGCCCTGTTCCATTCCGTGATCGACGGCACGGTGCCGGACATCCTGGCGCCCGACCTGGCCGATTCGCTGGCGGCGGCCTACGACCGCAACCAGGGCGACGCGGAGCTGGTGACGCTGTTCGAGCAGGCCGTCGCCGCGTACCAGAGCGCGATGCTGGCCGCCACGTCGGCGCTGGCGTAAGGAGGCCGCGATGGATGCTCTTCAGCAGGCCGACCTGCCCATCTCGTGGCTGGGCTTCAAGGTGGTCGATCAGGCCACAGTGGACAGCAAGTCCGCCTCGCTGCTCCCCAGCGTGAACGCGCTGGCCGGCCGTGTGTGGATCGTGCTCGGCGGCGTCGATGACGCTGCGCTGTACGTCGGGGGCATCGTGGTGGGCGTGAAGTTCACCGCCGCCAAGGTGCTCTATTCGGTGGCCGTGGCGATTGCGCCGCAACCGCGGGAGGGCGTGAACCTCTACGCCGTGATCGACGACATTCCGTCCGAGCTGGTGACGCCGAACGACGCCGCAGGCCAGGCGCTGGATTCCGTCACCGAGGAAGTCGCGCCGCGCCTGAAATTCGAGCCCGCGCGCGTGGCCTTCGATGCGGCCGTGGGCGAGGATGGTTTGCTGGCTCGCTTGAAGCTGGTGGGCGAGTTGGCGCGGATCAAGGCGGGATTGAAGAGTGCCGGCGACGGCCCGGCCGCCGCGCTGGCGCGGCTGAAACTCGTGGCCCGCGCGAACCAGCTCCGCGTCGAGCTGGGCGCTGCGGCCGCCGCCGCGCAGGCGGATGCCGAGAACGCGCCCGGCGCGCAGGACGAGTCGGCGGCCGATGACGGCCTGTCGGACGACCCGAACAGCTCGAACTACCGCTACCGCGACACCGGGTACATCGCCGACAGCCGCAAGGAGAAAGCGGCCAACCTGATCTTCAGCGCGCGCAGGACCGGCCAGCGCCTGCGCGCCAGCGACATTGACTTCGACGCCATCGAGCAGAACCCGCGTCAGGCGAAGGAAATGGTGGTCAAGGCCAACCTGTTCGGCAAGACCGATTGGCAGGCGCTGCAAGACGCTGGCATGGAGCCGGCGGCCGGCTTCTTGATCGACAAGATTTATGCCAGCATCGCGCCGGCGCCGGCTGAGGATAGCCCGGGCGCTCGCCGGGACTACGCCGTCGGGCTGGAATCGATCCGCGACCGCCTGCAATTGGTCAAGACCGCGGCCGAGGTGCTGGATGTCGTGGGGGAAATCCGCGACGAGCTGAACGGCACGACCCTGCGGCCCGACGAGTCCGAGCAGTACGAGCTGCTGACCGAGCAGATGCAGGAAATGTCCACCCAGGTGCGAGCGCTGGACGGTTCCAGCAACGACATCTACCAGGAGGCCCAGGAGGCGCGCAGCGCCATGTATGCTGCCGAACGGGTCGTGGAGCAGCGCAAGCGGCGCGGCTGGGCGGTCAGCGACGACCAGCAGCGCGCGGTGGACGAGGCCAAGGCACAGACCGACGAACTCTGGTCGCAATTCGGCGCGATGCGTGCGGACGTGAACCCGAAGATCGAGTCGCTGCGCAAGCAGATCACCGACATGAGCCGCGAGCGAGATGCGCTCATGAAGGCGGCGCGGGCGCGCAACCTGGTCGAAAATCAGACCACGCGATCCTGGCTCACCTTCGGCGAACGCTTCTTTAGGCTCGTCCATTACTGGAATTTCCGGGGCTCGGATTCCTTCGCTGGGCACGTCACCAACGCCAAGGTTGGGAAGATCAAGGACTGGTCGTGGGCCGACAAGGAGCGGTCAGTGGCGCCGCGGGAGGCTACCAAGCAGGAGGTCAACTTCCAGCTTCGTGTGGCTGACCAGTTCGAGCGGCGCGGTGGCGCGCCGGTGGCGGTGAACTCGACCCAAGCCCTGAAGGACATGCTGGGCCTGCGCGACGTGCAGTCCGGCAACTGGGTGCTGAAAGACCCGAACAGCGCCAAGTTCCATGTGGAGCAGACCGCGGGCGCGATGTCAGACCTGGCCGACATGCTCGGTATCGAGGTGTCCGCGCTCGGCCTCGGCGGCCGGCTCGGCATGGCCTTCGGCGCGCGCGGCACGGGCGGCAAGAACGCGGCGCGGGCGCACTACGAGCCCGTCCACCGTGTCGTCAACCTGACGAAAATGGGCGGCGGCGGGTGCCTGGGGCACGAGGTGTTCCATGCCATCGACAACATCCTGCACGAGCTGGTCAACCAGGAGGCTGCCGGCGGCAAGGGCGACTTCGTGACGCTCAACCCCGACCTGTTGCCGGCCGGCCCGATCCGCGACGCGGTGGTCGGGCTGCGCGTGGCCATGCTGTCGGGCGACAACCGCCTGACCGAGAGCATCGACTTCACCGATCAGGACATCCGGGTGGCTCACGCCAACATCGACTACCCGCGTAATGACCTGGCGCGTGCCATCAAGGACGCCGGCGGCGCCGAAGCGGCGGTGCTGGCCGTCGATACCTACTTCGGCGGTCGAAGCGACCCGCGCAGCCTGAAGAACCGCAAGGGCTGGCGCAAGCTCGCGGCCGCGTTCTACGCCCAGGCCGGCGATACGTCGGCGCTCCTGAAGACCGGCCGGGCGGTGTCCCGTTTTGCCAAGGAAGCGGCGTTCCTCGATGACGGGAGCTATGGCAAATACTGGTCGAGCCCCGATGAAATGGCTGCCCGTGGCTTTCAGTCGTGGCTGGAAGACAAGCTCGCCGGCGCGGATCGCCGCAACGACTACCTGAGCGTCTACGCCGACAACAAGCATCACGTCGATCCGCTGCTGGGGATCGAATGGAAGCCATACCCGGAGGGCGATGAGCGCGCGCGCATCAACGCAGCGTTCGACCGGCTGTTCGACGCGATCCGCGAGGGGCAAGTGTTCGAGAAGGCGGCCCGCAATCCTGTGCTTCTGGATGCGATTTTCGGCGAGGCCGGGGAGGTAAAGGGCGAACCTGCTCTGGTGTAGCAGTTAGGGGCACGGGAAAACCGGCCAGATCGGGCATTTCAGGGCGACATACCATCGTTTCATGGCTTCTATCTCGAATACTCCCGTTGTGAAGGCTCCGGGCGCGCTGGCGCGGCTGGGGGTGACTGCACGCCGCTGGGCGTCCTCGTTTACCGCGCCGGCGCAGCAGATCAACCAGTCTGACACGTTCATGTACGGCGCCGGCACCACCACGGTGGCGGCGCTGCTGGGCTCGGGTAGCCGCGGCGCGCGCGCGCGACAGGTCATCTACGAGAAGTGGTCGCTGATGGAGGGCAGTCCCATCGTGTCCACGGCGCTGGGCCTACTGGTGACTTCGGCCCTGGGCGGCCACGAAACCAGCGGCGACTTGGTATTCGTCGAGCAGTCGGCAGCCGCGAAGAAGAACAAGAGCCTGGCGGCCATCGCCGACGAAGTGGCGGACAACCTGACGCCGCTCTTCAATCGGGTGGCGCACCAGCTCGCATACACCGGCGCGAGCTTCGGCGACGCTTACTCGCGGATCTACTCGAATTCGCGCGGGGTGATCGACCTGTACGTCGATGAAATGGTGCGGCCTCCGTTGGTGCAGCCCTACGAGCGCGGGAGCCGCACGATCGGCTTCGCCGTCTACACCGGCGAGCGCAATTTCGAGCGTCTGGACGTGTCGCAAATGGCGCGCCTGAAGATGCCGCGCACCCAATGGGTTCCGCAGTACGGCGTGGTCGAGAAGGCGCTGCGGCTGGCGCTGACCGAGGACAACGTGGATGCCTTGCCGATCATGCCCAGCATGGCAGGCGGCTCGCTGCTCTACAACGCCGAGGAAGCCTACGACAACCTGACTGCCTCACTGCTGGGCCTGGTGGGCCAGCGGTGGATGGATTCCATCGATGAGCAGATGGTGGCCGTCAACCTTGAATCCATGACGCTGGAGCAGCAGAAGCGGTTTGTGGAATCGGTGACGAAAATGCTCAAGGCGTCGAAGAACTATGCCGAGCGGGCCGTGGAGAGCGGACGCCCGATCATGGAGCGCATCCGACACATCATCCCCGTGTTCAATGAAAAGCAGTTGACCACGGTGGGGCCGGCGAACGGCGGCCAGTCTGGCCGCGCCGGCAGCATCAGCATCGAGGACGTGTTGCTGCACGCCCGGCTTCTGTCCGGCTCCATTGGCGTTGACCTGTCCATGATCGGCTTCGCCGATCAGCTCTCGGGTGGCTTGGGCGAAGGCGGCTTCTTCCGCACCTCGGCACAGGCCGCCGAGCGCGCGCGGATCATCCGCGTGGCGGTTTGCGAATGCTTCAACCACATTGCCGACATCCACACCATGCGCCGCTACGGCATGGTGTTCAATGCGTCCGAGCGTCCCTGGGACATCAGCCTGTTCGGGTCGATTTCGGCGCTGGAGGCCGAGAAGCAGCGTACCCGTTCCGACGGGATGAATGCCGGCATGATGCTGGCCCAGGCCATGCAGACGCTCAAGGAAATGGGCGCTACCAAGGAAATCATGGTCGAGTTCCTGTCGAAGACGATGATGCTGGACGAGGATCAGGCCAAGCTTTACGCCACCATCGTGGACGCGAAACCGCGCAACGATGGCATGGGCGGCGACGGGGAGGTGTAGCGTGTCCCTCTACAACAACATCGCCGACAGCCTTTCGAGTAGTGGCCTGTTCGGCTCGATCCGCTCGGGCCTGGACTCGGCACTCGGCGGCGTCGCCAGCGCGGCCAGCGATGCGCTGGGCGGCGGCCTGCTCGCGCAGGCCGTCACGAGTATGGGCAAGAGCGCGGGCGTGAACGCCGGCATGAATCTGGTGAACAAGTACATTCCGATTCAGGCACAGCGCGCGGTGAACGTCGGCGCGGGTGCCATCGGCGACGTGCTCAATGGCGACTGGAGCGCGGCCGGTTTGCGCGTGCTTGACTCGGGACTGTTGAACAGCGTGTTTCCGGGCATGAGCGGCGTCGCGGCGCAGACGATGTACTGGGGATCGCCGACCCCACTCTGGGGCGGCATCAGCCCGACCGAAGCCCGGCAAATCTACGACCAGTTGCGCGGTGAGAGCCTGGCGAAGAAAAACCTGTGGTTGCTCGAAGTGTCGAGCCGGCTGGCAGGCGATACGTCGCAGCGGTTCAACCTGTTCGCTACCGAGGTCGAGTATTCCCCGTTCATCATTTCCGGCGACAAGCGCCGGGTGGGCGGTGCGGTGCTCGATGCGGTGCAGGGTGCCGAGCCGGTCGAACTGCGCGTCACGACGATGGACGACAAGCAGGGCTCGATCAAGAGCTGGTTTGCTGCTCACCACGGCGCCACCGCTGCGCGTGATGGCACCGTTGGCGTGCCCGATAGCTACGCCATCACCTTCAAGATCGTCCATGCCTTCATCACCAGGGGCAGCAACCAGGGTGGCTACGAGGACATCGGGTTGTTCCGCACAGGGAACCTCGACGTGAGCCTATCCCGCCGCGAGGATGGGCTGGAAGAGGTGCAAATGACGTTCTCCCAACTCGATACCTTCATGAGGCCCTGATGGCTGTGCTCCAGCATGATGCACAAGGCTTTCTGGTTGGCGCCCCAGCAGAGATAGCCCGCGACAAGACCCTGGCAGCAATCCGCGAGGATGTGCGTGCGATTCGGACCGGCGTGGCGGGTATTGCCGCTGTCTTGACGCGGACGGAACGGTTGACATCGAAACCATCACCAGACGCCACAAGTGCCCGGCGCCCGGCCAATTCTGGCGCGGGCGTAGCGGCGCGCCGGCAGGCCCAGGTTCCCGCCTTGCTGCGGCCGGCCGCGACTCCGCGGACCGGCGGTGCCGGCGGAAATTCCACGACGCGCGGCCAGGCCAGTGATCCCCCCTCCGCGCGCGTGGTATCCGAACTGCGCGCTACACGAACGGCAATGCAACAGGCGCCGGCTAGGCCGCAGACCCGCGACATTCGTGGTCGTTTCGTGCGTACCCTGGATGCCCGACGCCCGGCGAATTCTGGGCGTACACCGCCCGGCATGGGTGGTGGGAGCGATGAGCGCAGCGAGCGTGAAAGCTCAATGCACGCGCTGACCGAACGGCTCGTCGGCGCCGTCAGGGAATCCAGCGCCGGCATGGAAGAGGCCGACCCAGCTATCAAGGCGTTCCGCGAGGTCGCCCAGCCGATGGCGCGCGGCTACGAGTTGCTGACGGGCGGCGACAAGCAGAAGCAACAGGAGAGCTGGTTGCGGCGTATCTGGACTTCCCTCACGGGCTTCCGTCGGGAGGAAAGCACGTTCAACAAGGCCGCGAACAAGAGCCTGAAGGTCATCGAGGAAAAGCCCGCCGCGGAAGGCGAGGGCGGCGGCTCGGGTCTGCTCGGCATGTTGGGGGCTTTGCTGAAGCGTATTCCCGGTGTCGGCATGTTGACGGCGGGTGCCGGTAGCCTGCTGGCGCGCGGTGGTGGCCTGCTTGCCGGGGCTGGTCGTGGCCTGCTTGGGCTGGGCAAGGGCGCGCTGGGCCGCCTGCCACTGATCGGCGCGCTCTTGAGCGGCGTCGGTGCCGCGTCCGACATCTACGATACCGAAACGGACGGCTCGCTGACGCGCCGCGAGAAGGACAAGCGCGATGGGGCGGCCGTCGGCGGTCTCGCCGGAAGCGTTGGGGGGATGCTGGCCGGCGCGAAGCTGGGGGCGCTGGCCGGAGCATTCGCTGGCCCGATTGGCGCTGCCATCGGCGGTGTTGTGGGTGGCGCGGCCGGGATGTTCTTCGGCGACCAGGCAGGCAAGATCATCGGCGATACCGTCGGTGGCTGGGTGTCCGATCTGCGCGAGGCCGACATCCCCGGCAAGATTACCGCGGCGTGGAATGCGACCACCGACACCATAAAGAAGGCTTGGGACAGCGCGCTAGGAAAGCTGGCAGAAGGCTGGAAGGGCCTCAAGGATGCAGTCGGTGACGCAGGGCAGTGGGTAGCCGGCAAGGCGAACGATGCGAACCAGTTCATCAAGGACAAGGCCGGCGTGGACATCAAGGCCGGTGCCGTCGAGTTGGGCGCGCGGGCTGTCGATGCTGTCAAGGGATCGACTGTCGGAAGGGGGGCATCCAGGGCCTGGGAAGGGGCGAAGGCCATTGGTGGAAAGATCGGGGACCGCTGGAATGACGCCAAGCAGTATCTGCTGGGCGCTTCCGACAAGGCGGGCGTAGATGCCGGCACGGTCGCAAAAATCGCCAACTTCGAGAGCGGATTCAATGCTGATGCGACGCCGACCAGGAAGGACGGCACTCGTATTTCTTCGGCCCACGGCTACGGCCAGTTCCTCAATGGAACTTGGACGGACATGCTCAACAAATTCGGGGCGAAGTACGGGGTTGAGGGCGCCGGAGCCCTGACCAAAGAGCAAGCCGAGAAGTATCGGGGGGACAAGACCCTCCAGGCCAGCATGTTGGCCGAGTTCACGAAGGAGAACATCGAAAAGGGCCGCAAGTATGGCGGTGCCGACGATGACGCAAACGTCTATGCCTTCCACAATCTTGGCGACAAGGACGCCAAGAACCTGCTGACCGGAATGCAGCAGAACCCCGCTATGACGGTGCGCGAGGCGCTGTTGCAGGGGGCGAAGACGGACAAGCAGCGAGCCCGTGTCGAGGCTGTCATTTCCGGCAACAAGAGCCTGTATGGCGACGGCAATGTCACGACTGCCGATGCCTACTCGCGCATGGGGCAGATGATGCGGCGCGGTGATGTTTTTGCAGCGGACGCTCGGCAGTCGCAGTCGCGGGAGAGGTTTGCCGACATTGCTGCGGCCGACGACCCCAAGCCGCCGCCTGTTCCCGCCGGCATCGCTAGTCCGGCCATACCCGTCGTGGCGTCCGCGCGAATGCCGGCGATGCCGGCCGGCCCGTCGGTGCCGGCCGTGGCCGAGGCGCCCAGGATCGATGTGCCGCTGGCCTCGAACAACAGCAAGCCGACAGTGATCGCCTCGCCGCCATCGGACGTGGGCCAGGATCTGCGCGAGCGTGGCATGGCGCATATCGTCACCGGCGGACTGGGGGCGTAGCGCGATGCTGGCGTTGCATGAGTACCGGGCCATCCTGTGCCCGGTGATACTGGACGCAGTACCCACCGGCAAGGCAAATGTCCAGCGCGGCCTGGCTGCGCTCGACAAAGCCATGAAGGGAAAGACCACAGTGCACCGCGCCATGTACCGGGAGGGCCTGGGCTGGGTGGATTTCGTGTGGGGTGATGAGGGGGCTCCGCCAAACAGCAGAGGCGTGCGCCGCGGGGCAAAGGGCCTGGCCCATGCGCTGGAGTCGCGCCGGCGGAAGGATGGCTATGACCATCACCAAACGGCGGCGCTACTGCGGCGCATGGTGTACGCCATCGCCGAAGGAAGGGAGCTTGATCGTCATGAAATCGGCCGAGCCACGCGGGTGATCGTGGGCCAGGATGGCACCGAGGTGCATCTGGTGAAGCTGACAGGTGGGAATGCCTGGACGCTGACCGTATTCGCCCGGTAGTAGAGGGGGGAAGGGGGTGCGCTGGATGCGGCTTCAGGCGCATTCCAGCCTACGCTCATGGGGTCTACGCCGCGTCGTCCCCATGATGTTGCCCCTTCTGTGGTCGCCGGTGACACCCTCCATTGCTGACGGGGCTACGCACGGGACTCTACTGGAGAGGCGGCCCGTGGGCGCGGCTGACACCTGAAATTTACCAAAGCGAGCCGCTGTCGTCCACTTCAACCCGGAAAACCTCGCATTTCCTGTCGTTGCCCGACCACTAGGCTTTGGGACATGGCGACGATCACTGGAAGCGACATTCAAAACATGGTGCGGCACTGGCTCAACACGCCGGTGAGCGGCTATCTGGGCTCTGACTACGGTCAGGATGCCAAGTCCATGCTTCAACTCCCACAGGCTGATGGGGCGCCAGAGGCGTTCCTGCAAAAGATGCGGCTGGATGTGCCGGTGCTTCAGGCCCTGCCGGCGGGTTCCCTGAACTTGTACGGCGTGCCGTCGCTACCGGATCGCCTCGACCTGATTGTCGAGGTGGCCGGCCAAGCTATTCAGGTTCCAGGGGCGTGACGTGCTGACCAAGGCAGATTTCCAGAACCTCATCCGCGACACCATCGTCAACTACCCGGCCATCGCGCCGCTGTATCAGGCGGGCGACCCGCGCATCATCCAGAACCTGGACGCGATGGCGACGATGATGGGGATGCTGTCGGCGCAGGTTGACGCCGCGCAGGCCGAGCCGTTCGAGAAGGCCCGCGATAGCACGGTGCTCGCCGACGCCGCTATGCGCGGCATCGTGCGCAAGGGCACGCCTGCGCGCGTGCGCGTGCGGGCGGCGAACGGTGGCACGGCGGCGTTCGCGGTCGAGTCCGGCCGGACGATGCTCGATTCGTCGGGGCTGCTGTACCGTATCGAGACGCCGACCAGCGTGCCCGCCGGCGGAGAGGCCACGTTCGAAGCCAGCCAGATGAGCCTCACCACGATCACGCATACCGTGGCTGGCAGCGAGCCTTTCTACGCTATCCCGATACCAGTGGCCGACGATGGCTCCTATCTGTGCTCCATCTCGGTCAGCGATGACCAGGGCGACTACGCCTATCGCAACCGTTACGTGAACACTGGAGTGGGCGAGCGCGTGTTCCACGTCGAAGCCGATGATCGCCAGCAGGTCTACGTGCGATTCGGATTCGATGGCGTGGTGGGCACGCAGCCGCCGGACGGCACCGTCATTGCGCTGGCCGTGTTTTACACCGGCGGCGCGGTGAACCCGGCCTTCGGAAGTCCGTTCTCCTTCGAGTATTTGGGCTCTCCTGCGGAAGCGAGCGTTGAGATGAAGATGGACGCGCTGCTCCTGGCCGGCCAGAACCCCATTCCCATGTCCGTGCTGCGCGACCTGTCGCGCTATCCATCGGTCTACGACGACAACGCCGTGTTCATGGGGGAATTCGACTTCCTGGTGCGCAAGCTTTTCCCGAGCCTGCAATTCTCGTCCGTCTGGAACGAGGCGCAGGAAGAGGCTGTCCGCGGTGCCAGCCAGGACAACATCAACGCGCTGTTCGTGGCCTGCATGTCTGCCGAGGGCGGGGAAGCCGTGCTCGAAGAGCCGGACCCCAACGAGCCGGTGGCGCCGACCAAACTCAACGATGCCGACCTGACCGACACCCAGCGCGCCATCAAGGCCGCCATCCTGTCGGCAGACAACAGCTATCGAGTCTACTTTTTCACTGCGGTGCGTTCGAAGATTGCCATGTCGATCAACGCCCGGGTGTCCACATCTTACGTGGCGAGCGATGTGCGCCAGCAGATCATCGAGACCGTGCTGGGTGAATTCGGCGAGGCGGCTGCCGCATCGCGGCGGGGCCGCAACCGCCCGCTCTACGTGCAGGTCTACGACCTGCTGCGCAAGCAGATCCAGGCGCTTTCGGCCGGCGCAGCAGACCTGATCGTGAACATCAGCGCGCCCGATGATCTGACCTTGCGCCCGGAGATGTGGCGCTTCGTGGACACCAGCAGCCTGATCGTCACGGTGGACTCGGCCAGCATCGTTACCCCCTCGTGGGGCGGGTAGGTGGGCATGGGTTTCGATTTCTCGAACGCCGAGTTGCCGCGGCTGGCACCACTGGAAGCCAGCTATACCGAAAACGATGTCGAGGCCGACCTGAAGCAATTGTTCCTCGACCTCTTCGGCTCCGCTCTGGCGCCCGCGATTTTCGATGTGAACGTGCTCGGCGCCGCGCACCTTGGGTCTTTTGACCTGGTGCGCAAGATGGTGAACACGGATGGGCTGGTGCTGCTGCCCGGCGACCGAGAGGAAGCGGCCACACGCTACCTGTACAGGGCCTGGAAGTCGGGCAACGTACAGGGCCGCGGGCTGCATTTCCTGCGGACCTACCTGCAAGTCCTATTCCCGAACATCGGCGACGCTGTGCAGCTCTGGCACGGAAAGGGGATTGAGTATCCGACGGACCTGCGCGAATCGGAGGGGCCGGACACCTACCTGACTAGTCGCATCCGAATCGCGATCAATGCCTTCCCTGATCCCGAATCGGTGTACCTCATCATGAGTTGCATGATGCAGGTCATCCCTGCGCGGTTTGTGATTGACCTGCGGTTCGTAGCGACCAGCAGCATCGGGAAAATCCGGCCGATTATGGTCGGGTCCATCACTCAGAGTCTCAGGAGTGCCGGCACGTTGCGGGCAGACCCTCGCCTTGAGGGTCAAACAATCTTCACCACGGCTGGCGTCATGCACGGCGCCCAGCTTCTGAGATCGCAAGGGGGTGCCGCGTGAGCGCGACGATCAACATGAAAATCACGGCCGCCGGCCAAGCGGCGCTCTTCAACGCGCAAAACACGGGGTTCAACCTTGACCTGACGCACATTCAGTTCGGCGCTGGGAATCGAGTTGTCGATGGTTCTGAGGAATCGTTGGTCGATGCCAAGCAGGTAGCCACGATTTCCGGCGGCAGAAAAGTCAGCCTCACCCAACTGCGCGTCTCTGCACTCTTCTCCGGCGCCGACATCGAGGCACCCTACGAGGTCAGCGAGATTGGTGTCTGGAGTGGTGTACCGGGCGCCGAGGGTTCAGCGCTCTTTGCCTACTGGTCCGAGGAAGAGGGCCATATCGCTGTCATGTCCGTCGGCGTGGACTTCGCCTGGACGCATGATCTGTTCGTTGATGCCGCGGTCGGCGGTGCAGTGAATATCGTGGTCGATCCGAGTGCGAGCACCGCTGTTGCACTGTTGAGCGATCATGAAGCCGACCCGGACCCCCACCCTCAATATGCAACTGCCGTATATCTTCGAGATAATTACCCGAAGATTTACTCGATCCTCGAATTGCCGGCGGAGAACGTTGGCCCGATTATTGTAGTTGAAGCCGCCGAGGTATGGTTGTGGTCGGTGAGCCAGTATTTCACTGGATATAGGTCGCCATTATGTGGTCGTCCTCTGGACGGGCATACGACTGTGCCGTTGGCTAGCGAGATTGATGCGGTTGGGGGCACCTTGAGCAAGACCGCTTATGCCGCACTGTGGGGCTATGCTCAGGAGAATGGCCTGGTTATTCCATCTGGTCAGTGGGTTGCAGGCATGCATAAATTCGTGGATCTCGGCGGTGGCGGTTTTCGCTGCCCTGATCTTCGCAACCAGTTCCGCCGCTACACCGGAACTGACGCTGACACTGCAAATGCG
>Ga0255338_1000911_pt1 | contig 69112 bp, 64 predicted proteins | sample MeOH1_35cm_T4_19_FD_203715 | JGI IMG/M metagenome (GOLD analysis project Ga0255338, IMG submission 203715) | Sandy soil microbial communities from University of British Columbia, Vancouver, Canada - MeOH1_35cm_T4_195 | ecosystem: Engineered > Artificial ecosystem > Sand microcosm > Unclassified ... | reverse complement strand
CCGAAACCGCCGACAGCGACATAGTACGAGTCAATCTCCGGCCGGGACTTATAGATTTTTTCGGCTTCTTTAAACACCGAGTCCGTATAAGCAATGGACGACCCCATGGGTGTATAAAGCGTCACCAAGAAACGGCTTTGATCTTGCGGTGGAATAAATTCTTTACGAAGCCTCCCGATGGTCAAAAGGGAAACCAGGAAAAACAACGTTGCCAATCCCAGCACAGTCCAACGCCATTGCAGACATAGGCGCAAAGTTTTTTTGTACAGACTCGTTAAGTAATCCATGAATTGGCTGACTTTATGGGTGACTCTGTTTTCCCGGCTCACTTGCATGAATTGCGAGGTTCGCATCGGCGCCAGCGTCAGCGCTTCGAGCAGGGATAATGAAACCGCCGTGGCCATCGTCACCCCGAATTGAAAAAAGAATTTACCGATAATTCCCTGCATGAAAACCACCGGCACAAAGATCGCCAAAATAGCAAGCGACGCCGCGACGGCCGCGCTGGTGATTTCACGCGCGCCAATCAGCGAAGCCAATACACGGGATTTGCCTTCTTCAAAGTGGCGCGTGATATTCTCAAGCACCATGATCGCGTCATCCACGACAATTCCCACCGACAGCGACAAGGCCATCAGTGTAAATGTGTTGATCGTAAAGCCGACAAAGTGCAAAACCAAAAAGGACCCGACCAAAGACACTGGAATCGCCATGATCACATTGAATGCGGAGCTGAGATTTCCCAAGAACAAATAGCAGACGATGGCCGTCAGAATTACGGCTAACCCCAAGGTGCGCAAAAGTTCGCTAACTGCATCTTCAATAAACGCGGTCGTATCGGCGACGACAGCCATCGCGGTCCCGGGGGGCAACGACGGTGCAAGCTCCTTCAATTTCTTTTTCACATTGCCGGCAATTTCAACGGCGTTCGTTCCGCGCTGTTTGATGATGCCGACACCAATCGTCGGCTGAATGCTATCGTAACGAGAAATACGGCGAATCTCGTCCGTGCCTTCTTCGCAAGTGGCGACATCCTTGATACGAATTTGCCGCCATACCGGTAAGCCCTGGCGAGTGGGAATAGTTAAATTGTTACACTCTTCGGCGTTGGTGAATTCGGATTTTACGCGGATGAAGTTTTCCCGGTCGCCTAAGTCCTGATAACCTGTCGGCACCAATTGGTGTTCGTTGTTGATGGCGGAAATGATATCGGCTGAGGTGATCTCCATAGCGTACATCTTTTTCGAGTGCAGCCAGATCCGCATTTGCGGATCGACATATCCTCCCAAGGCCACGTCGCCCACGCCGCTGATCGTGGTGATCGTATCTTTGAGGTGATCGCGCACAAAGATCGCGAGCTCGCGCAACGTCCCCGTGCGACTATAGACTGCGGTCCACATGATCGGCTGATCATTCGGATTGGTTTTAGTGATGATCGGCGGATCGATGGTTTGAGGCAGATTCCTTTGCGCCTGCGAGATTTTCGTCTGCACCTGCTGCAGGGCCACGTTGATATCCTGATCAAGACGAAACTGAATAATGATCTGAGTCGAACCCAGCTGCGACGATGACTGCACGTGATCGATACCATCGACACTCATCACGGCATCCTCGATCACATCGGCGACAGAAGACTCCATCACATCCGGAGAAGCTCCCGCCCAAGTGACAGTTACGGTGACCACTGGAAAATCCACGTCAGGCAATTGGCTAATGCCCATCAGAAAATACGAAAGCGTTCCGAATACCAGAAGGCCTGCCATCAGCATCCAGGCGAAGACAGGTTTTTTAATCGAGATATCCGAAAGTGTCATAAACTATTTCTTTGCGCGGCAAAGCTCCATCAATGGAACGAGTTTATTAGGATGAACGATCCGGCCGACGAGCCCTCCGCCACCGACTTGCGAAACTTTGCACTCGCGAACGTCTCCGAAGTCGTCGCGGATCAAAGCGCGGTTCAAAGTTGTTCGCTGAGAATCAAGATCGATCTGCGTCTGTATCCGTGTCACCGAAGCTTGGGCCAGAGAATTTGCTGCGGTCAACACATGCAACAAATCCGTGGTACCCAATGTGTACTGAGTCAGATAGGCCTTGTATGCCTTTCTGAAATTATCTTCAGCTGCCAGCGCGGAGGCCAGCTGTTGCTTTGCGGAACGCACGGAGGCCAGCGCGGACTCCAAGACTTGGGCTTGCTCCAACACCACCGCCTGACGGCGTAACTTCATCTCTTGAATATTGAGATTCGTCAGGGTGATTGTCGGAAAATAACCAAAGCCAAAATTAAAGGAACCTTCGCCGACAATGTGACCAAAATTCACACCGCCGCTCTGATTTGTTGGAACGACACTGACAGTCGCGCCATTGAAGAAGCTAAAAACTTTACTCCAGCGATCGTCTTTTGCGGCGAGGATCAACTGATCAATCTGCGCAATTTCGGGCGCTTTTTTTAAAACCAATGGCAACAAGGACTTCGCCTCGCTGCGCTCGTAGTTATCGACGCTACCTGGATGATAATTGTCAAAACTCAAATCGACCGCAAGATCCAGCGCCAGCATCTGTCGTACGGAAGCGCGCTCTTGTGCCACAAGCTCTTCAAATTGCCCGACTTGCGCTTTGATAATCGCTGTCTGCGCTTGCGCAGAATACAAGTCTGAGACCGGTCGCAATCCCAGCTTCACTGCCAGATCTACATTGTTTTGAATTTCCAAAAGATTTTTATATTGAGTGTAGAGCACATCTCGCAATGCCAAGTCACCGACAATAGTTAAATAGACCGCCATGGCCGATGCATATTCGTTAAGCTGCAAGATATAATAGGATTTTACTTCGGCATTCAGAAGTCTTTGACTTTCACGCACATTGATCCATTTGCTAGGCAGCAAAAACGGCACCAAAAAAATCGCGGATGATAGAAAGAAGCCGCCGCCATTAACAGCCGCTCCCAGATTGAGAGATGGCAGTAACTGGGCCCGTGCTAAGTCGACATTCACTTTGGCCCGATAGACATTGTTGAGCTCTTGCAAAAGATTATTGTTTCGCGACAGAAGCAACGTACGCAAAGAATCTGGATTGATATGCACCGATTTTGTGTTGTTTGAAAATATCTCTGCTGCCACCCCAGACTGCAACGTCAAAACAAAGACAAGGATTCCGAGAAATACTTTTCGTATAAACATATCGCCCCCGCGTGTGACGGTGAAACGCGAATTCGAATCTGTCAAATTTCCGTTTTACGCAGAAAGTGCGAAGAAATAGTTGCATTTGCCACAGCGAAGATATGTTAATTTGTCGCAAAGGACATAAAATGAGATTTCTAAGACGTCACATCTGGAGCCTCTTTTTAGGCGCGTTCTTCCTTTCGGTGGGTCACGCTCAGCCCACGATCAATCAAGATCAATTAAGCCTCCATGACGCCGTCCAATTTGCTTTGCAAAACAACCCGTCGTTTCGTGAGTCCGTCGAAAAAATAAATCAAACCGAAACCGAAATTCCTCTGGCAAGATCATTGATCTTCCCCACGCTGACTGCCGCAGGACAAGCACAAAGAGCCAAGGATGCTAATTTTAATTTAGCTCCGCGCTTTGATGGCAAACCTTACAATCAGTACGATGCAACATTGAGGTTAACGCAAATTATTTTTCAAATTGGAACTTTGTCAGGAATCAACGCCGCCCAGAAAGATGTGGGAATCAGCAAACTCAACGCCCAAATTTCCGCGCGCAATCTGATTAACAATACGATTCAAGCTTACTATCAAGTTGTTGTCAGTGCCCGCAATATTGACACGCTTTTACTCCAGCAAAAGATTGTGCAGGAATCCCTCGGTGTGGCTCAACATCGCGAGCGTGTGGGCCGTGGTCAACTTCTCGACGTGCTCCAAGTCAAAACCCAGCTGTCTTTGCTTGAAGGACAAATTGCGACGGCTCGCAATCTGTTGCAAATCGCCGTGGCGAATTTAGTAAACATCCTCGGTGGCGCCGCTAAGTCTGAAATCAGGCTGAAAGACCGGTTAGAAGGTCCCGATATTGCTGAAGTGGATCAGAATGTGGATTTGAAGAATTATACAATTCCCGAAATCGAAGCCGATTTGCTTTCCATCCAGCGCATAGATGATCAACGCCAAGTGATGTGGGGGCAAAATCTCCCGAACGTGAGCCTCTTCGGCAATTACAATTACACAAGTTACAAACAGGCGGATTTATTTGATGCAAGCGCCAACTCTTGGAACTTCGGCATCCTGCTCACGATTCCTCTCTTTTCTGGTTTTTCAACTCTCTACCAGGATCGCTCTCTCTTGTCTCAGCGCCTACAACTCGAACTCGACAAACAGAATGTCGAAAACGAAGTCTCCTATCAGCAAATTACTAGCAGAAAGAATCTTGAAACCGCAAAGTCCTCGATTGTCACGGGAACCGAAGCGCTTCGTCTCGCAGAGGCCTCTTCCAACGAAGCTCGTCGCAACTTCCGCAACGCAACCATCGACTTCGTTCAACTGCTGACAGTGCAGCAAGCGTTTGTTCAAGCGGAGCAAACTCTCAATGCGTCTCGATACAATTACATTTTGGCATTGGCGAACTACTACGCGGCTTCGGGACAAGACATGGCTAAACTGGTTGCCTTGCTGGAAAGGACGAACCAATGATGAACTGGGCACGAGTGCTTAGCATTCTACTTCTCTTGATTTTCAGCTCTGCCAGTTGGGGTGCGCCCTACAAAAAACCAACATCGCCGCCGCCGAAAAGGGATGACATTACAGTGCGCGTTCCGCAGAGTGAAATCGTCTATCCCGAGAGTCTCAAAACTCCTCCTCCTCCGATCATGACTTATTTTTTAGAGCTTCAAATTTCTTCGTGGGCACCGACACAGGTCATTCAGCCGTCATATTTGCCCAACACGACGGATTTTAAAAGTTCTACTCCGCAATTTTCATTGTTGGTCGGCAGTCCGCTCTCCAATCGTGAAACCGTGAAATGGACGACGATTCTCGGCTTATCTTATGTACAAATGCAACGGTCAGGAACGCTAGGATACGACTTGAATGCGTTCTCGGTTTCACAGAATATGAACCTATACCAGTTCCAAGCAGGCGTTGAAGTTCTCTTTAAACAGGCTTTCACTCAGAATCTGCATCCTCTGTTACGTCTCTCGCTCAACCCGACCTGGAGCCAAGCACCTGCCTCCGAGTTTAACAACGGCATCAGCGAATACGATTGGTTGATACGAGGAACCGCGGGCCTCATCTGGAGCTTTCCCAAACTCGCCAACAGCTTGGGCCTTGAAGATACCGCCATCCTCCTCGGCGCTGAAGCCACCAGGAATCTCAGCGCGAATGATTATTCCGGAACGGGCCTTTGGATCGGAACGCGGTTGAATTGGCACTGAGATACTTAAAGGAGTTCTCTATGAAAACAGTTTTTTTTATCCTCCTCGCGGCAGCATCTCTGCTGCAGGCGTGCAGTAAAGATCAATCTCTGGATGATTACAAACAAACACGGCTCGACCAAAACTTTGCACAGCTGCAAGCCGTGCAAGGCCGTTATTCAGGAATTTTAATATCGAAGCACACTGAAAAAACACTCGGAGCTTTGGAGTTAAATTTAAAAGCCACCACGCAAGTGCAGCCGAGCCCCGATGAATCGAAAGCGACCGCTCAGCCCGTCTTGGTCGTCAATATTGAGTTTCAAGGGGCTTCACATATCGCCATTGTCGCGCAGAACAGTTACTTCGATCCCAACAGCGGAAAATTTCAAGCCAACATCCCCATTCAACAGACAGATGCTTCAGGACAATCGCAAACACAAAATATCAGTATTACAGCCGTCATTCAAGGCGGACAGATCAACGGCACTCTGGAGGCCGCAGGCTACTCTGATTATGGCGGTAGTTTCGTATTGAACAAGGACGGCCGCGATATTGGTTCTTTGGCTCGCGAATCCACCATCGATCCTAACACCATCTTTACGCAAAAAAATTACATCGGCACGACGGTGTTTGCTGACGGTACCACCAAACCGGTCGTTCTGATTTTGCTAAAACCGCCGACAACTTCTGAACTGGATTTTCTGAGTCTGTTAAGTCCCGAGCGCGTTTTGCAAATAAATCTGAACTATGGCAACGGCGCTCATGTGATTTTCAATAAGGGAACGTGGGATCAGCGTACAGGAAATCTGTCGGGACAAACGACTTTATCACGCACACTGATTCCCGGGGATAATACCACCACTCAGACGGTGACCTTGTATTTAAGTCCCTGCCGAGTCTCCTCTGATACGCAAAACATTGATTGTTCTGTTTCAACTAGCAGCGCTCAACGGCCGGTGGCTCATATTCGGTTGAAACTCAGCAATGGGTCTGCTCAAGAACCACCTCCAGACAAAGATTCGCAGAGTGATGCCGTCATTCATGTTTACAATGGACAGGCCCAGCTAACCCCGGACGGCTCTTGGACGGCTGCAGTAATGTCTGTCGTCGACCCTGCGGAAACTCGCATGGATGAGATCACGGATCTCTTCTTCCCTCCCTCAGAGAAGATCTTGCAAGTTTCAATCACATTCCCCGGAGCCCAAGTCGGGATTAGTTTTCCGACAACTAAATACGATGTCGCACGCGCAACTTTGGACGCCAATCAGACCATGGTGGTCGACAATCAGTCGAATAGTCTTTCCTTGTCGTGCCAGAATTTCTACTTTGTGGCGAAACCTTACAACTTTACTTGTAAGTACCTGAGCAGCTTAAGGAGCACGTATGTTCAGTTTAAGTTTTCCTCTAAATAATGAACCTCTTCGACGTGACCCTGGAGCTCTTGCGCCAAACGCGTGAGCTCTTGGATATTTAAAACCGCCTGCTTGATGTTCTCCGCTTTTTGTTTTGAGAAACCCACGATCTCCCCTGCTTCAAGACTGCGTTTAATGACGTCGAGGATTTCGTGATTCGAGAGAACCAATTTATCGATCAAAATTAAAAAATTATTCATTTGAATGTCCTTATTCATAAATTAAAATCCTTCTGTGCTGCCGACCTTGCGCATACCCCAGGCGTCATCCGTTTTCTCGGCTTTAGGAGCTGCTTTGGTTTCTTTCACTGTTTCTTTCTTTGCTTTCAAGGGAACAACTTTTGCCAACGATTTCGTCTCTACTGATTTTGGAGCCGCCTCTCCATTGCCGCCACGAATCGTCAATGCCAACAGGTCCACTACCTGACTCAATTGGCTCGCTTGGCCCGACAGTTCTTGTGCAGAGGCCGCCGCTTCTTCCGAGGTCGCCGCATTGACCTGAGTCACTTGATCCAGCTGATTCATGGCCTTTCCTATTTGCATAATGCCATTCGTCTGCTCTTCACTGGCAACGGCGATTTCGGCGTTGATCTCGTGCACTTTCTTGACCGAAGACACGATATCACCGAGCACCTGACCGCTCTGGCCCGCTTGGGAACTGCCACGCTCAATTTTTTCCACGCTGCGCTTAATAAGATCTGTGATGTCTTTTGCTGCTGCGGCACTTCTTTGTGCCAAATTGCGAACCGCTTCCGCCACCACTGCAAAACCTTTTCCTTGCTCCCCGGCGCGAGCGGCCTCCACCGCGGCATTCAGCGCCAATAGATTTGTTTGGAATGCAATATCATCAATCACCGTAATAATTTCTTCGATTTTTTTGGAATCTTTAGAAATCTCGTCCATCGACGTCATCAAACTGCGAATCTCTTCTTCTCCGCGGCTGGCAATAGTTTGAGTTGCCTCGGACAACTTTGCCGCTTCCTTTGCGTGATCAGAATTCACTCTCACCATGGAAGTGAGTTCTTCTAACGTCGATACCGTTTCCTCTAAGGAGGCCGCTTGCTCCGTGGAGGCTTCCGACAATTGCTCTGAAGAAGAGGCAATCTGTTGCGAGGCGACCGATACCTGCTCGGCACTACCCGTCAGATCTGCGATAATGCGATTGATGGTTTTACCCAAAGAGATCAACACAACCGACGCAATCGCTGTCCCCAGCAAAATGGAGGCAATACTGAAAATCAAAACCAGAGATTTCGCGTGATTGTAGTCGTCCTCCGCCTTGTCGTCCTCTTCCTTCATATTCTTAGCTTGTCTCTCGATCATTTTGTCGAGGAATTCCGTCATAGATTTTCTTAAGGGTGAGGCCTTCACACGCGCCACTTCAAACGCTTGTTTGTTCTCATTTTTAAGGGCATGCTCTACAATTTCCGGGTTCACCGCCCACCACGCTTGATGCTTTTCGCGGATCTCGGCGATTTCCTTCTTGCCGATCTCGTTGGTATTTCCTTCAAATGTATCCATGGTTTTGAGAATTTCTTGATGACGGTCCTCGAGGCGTTTTTTAATCGTCGTCATACCGTCTGTGGATTCTTCCAGCATTATATTACGCTGATCGAGCGCTTGGAGATCCATCAGATGGCTCAGATCTTTTACGACGATGGTCCTAGCGACACTTCCCTCAATTAACTTGCTCACAGCGGCGTTGATTGCTTCCATCTTATTTAAACTAATATACGAAATGGCGATGGCCCCCGCGATTAAAATCGCGACCACCGCGCCCACCTTAAAGTTCAAGCTTCTTGTTTTCATTCTTATCCCTTGCTGTTTTTACTTGTGACGAAACCGTCACGCATTTGTTTATTGATGGGGACTTCTTCGGCAAGCAAACACGGAATGTTTATAGTATTGTTCGAAATTTAACAGTTTTATGTGAGACCCATATTAAAGTCCCATATAAAAGGCTCAAATATGGCCACTTTTGGCCGAGAAATCTCTATATCGTACAGGTATGGCTAAAAAGTACGCAGCACCAAAAAAGAACGACATCTTAGAAAAACGCCAGACCAGCCGTCCGCGCGAGGAGGATGAATTCAAACTCCTGCGCAAAGTGGGCTTGAAGATCAAGAACGAGATCGTCCGCCACAACACCAACGTGGATCGTCTCGCGGTTGAGTCCGAAACCTCCCGCGGCACGGTCCGCCGGGCCCTGAAGGGCGAGATCAACATTGGTCTTATCACGCTCGATCGAATCGCAAAGGCGTTTGGTTACGACGACGTGATTGATTTCTTGAAAGCGCTGTAGGGTATGGCCTTCTTTTTAGTATTGCGGTGAGCAAAAACAAGTCCGCGTTTTAGTCATTTCGATAAATCAACCGACAAACTCTTTTTCCCGAGCTCGCGCTAATTTTATCTTCAAAGTGCAAAATCGAATTTTTCTGAAAATGCTTTAAAATAAACTCCGGCTCAAACGCCGAATAGAGACGCCCGTCCTTGTGGCGAGAGTCTTCGCCTTCAGTCACCCGCCAAGAAAGATAAAGAACTCCACCCTTTCTGAGAATTCTTTTGATATTTTCCAGAGCCTCAGGAATTTCCGTCGTTGGCAGATGCATGACGACGGTCTCGCACAGAATATTATCAAATTGCTCCTGAACTTCCCGGAGCGAAGGCAGAAAGGCCTGATGAAACGGAATTTTTGGAAAGAGCTGAGTCGCCAGCTTAAGAAGTTCCGCCGAAGAATCATAACCCGTGACTTGGAAACCTTGCGAGGCCAGCCAATTTGAATCGCGTCCGTTGCCGCACCCGATATCCGCCGTTTTACCGCGTTGGATGAAGAACTTGCCTAACAGCTCGTACATGTCATTAGGTTCCGGCTGGCTGAGCCAGTCCTGACTGTATTCCTGCGCTTTTTCCGCATAAGCACTGAAGGTCTTTTGATCCATGGGCTGAGTATAGGTCTTTGCCAAGCCGCCGGTAAACCTCTGAACGCTGCGGCGTCATTCTATGAAATTGAAATGCATGGACGCCGCCACCTCGCGGTAGCCGATCTTTTGGTATATTTTATTTGAAGTGGGATTGGCCAGATCCGTATACAGAACGCAAAATCGTTTTCCCTGATCCAGCATCTTTTGGCTTAAACTGGCGACGACCGCCGAAGCGTAACCTTTTTTTCGGTTCACCGGAGGTGTGTAAACGCCGGTGATCGAGACCCCATTTCGCGTGGACCGGCTGGCCACCGCCATAGAAACAGGTTTTTCATTCTGTACCCACAGATAAACTCCCTGTTTGCGGGTCACATTCACCGCAAATTCTTTCCACTGCTGATCGGTTCTTTTATCACCAGGCAGGCTCTCCTGAGTAAACGCTTTGATCCATTCAAAGACCAGGTCTGTGTCTTGAATTTCGGCGACTCTCATCTCCCCGATTATGTCTTGCGGAAATTCCACGCGGTCGATTTGATAAATTTTCTGGTCCATAGCGAGTTCAAAATTTTTTCCAGAGCACTCTTTCCAAATCTGCGCGAATTTTTCCGACTCTATTTTAGGCCCAACTACCCCAGTGAAAACCTCGCCTGTCTTCTGGAGATGTTCTGCAAGAAACCGCAGATGCGTATCGCTCGCATAAGTTAAAATGATATTCATAGGCTGTTTACGAAATGAAACCGCCACTGAAACGATTTTACCGTTTTCCAAAATACGCACAAGCAGTGGTTGGACTGCTGGAGACTGAGTCTTCAGTCCTTCAAGCAATCCCAGCATTAGACTGTTCATCGCTTCATTTTGGTATAGCAGCGGTCCACATTCGTTTAGGAAAGTCGAAACCGAAGTATCGACGACAATATTTAAATCATGAGTTTGCATCTTTAGAAATCTCCCACACAAATGTTGCTTGTAGGCGCCGGCTGATCCATTGGTTTTCTCTAGGCTTGCCGTCAAAATCCGTACGGTAGATTTTCAGCTTCATTACGCCTAAAGTAGGCATACCTAAATCAATCCAATCTTTCAATTTCTCTTTAAGCCGCTCGCGAGCACTTGTACTTCCAAAAGCCAAGATCTCTCCAGCTTTTGCAACCGCCAATGAATTCGAAGCAGCATCATACCAGCCGAAGGCCTTCATATTATCTGGCAAAAGAAAAGCCTCGAAGTTTGCAAAGAGTGAGAGAAAACCGCGAATCACCGTCGTCTGGCCGATAAAATATCCCTTATTGCTGGATCCCCACCAAAAAGAATCTGCCGTCACTGGCGACGATGAAATTCCCTTTTGTACTAAAAACTCTTCAAGGTTTTTCTCTTCCATCTCTTTGAGGTGAATGGAACCGGTGACAGAAACAAAACCGCAAGGCTCTGCATAAATAGATTCGAAAAAGCCCTCGTGTCTTTTCAGTAGATAGAGAGTATCCATCCCGCCTTTGTTCTTTAAAATAAACAGAACTAAAGAGCCGGGTCGTGTTTGTTCAAAGAAGACCTGCGGGAAATCAAATGCTCCTGCCGTGAACATCACGCGATCAAACTCAACCTTGGAATCACCAAAAGCCCCATCACCGGAAATCACGCTGACATTACGTAAATCACGCTGTGCAAGCCTTGCTGCTGCTTTCTTCGCAAGCTCCGGAATAATTTCCGCTGTCATTACTTGTCCATCGGCACCGACAAATTCAGCAATGAGAGCTGCATTCCACCCACTGGCCGTGCCGAGCTCGAAAACTTTATGGCCAGGGTGAATATCCAGCAGGTCCAACATTCTCAAAACGAACGACGGCTGCGAGATCGTTGAAATTCGAGCCACACCTTGTTTTGCTGCAAATTCTTTTTCTGAGCCCCAAATGATCAAAGGCCCATCTTGGTAAATCACTGGCAAAAGCTGGTTCTCAGATTCAGGATTAAAATCCTGCCAGTGATCGTCACCGAAATTTCGGATTCTTTCTACGAACTCATGCCGTGGAACTCTCAGGAACGCCTCTAAAACTTTTTTAGAAAGAGGCGTGCCTTGCTTCTCATAGGTTACAGAGGCTTGAGCCGCGAGCGCGGCTTGAAGCTTTTGAAATGCCTTCATCTAAAAATGCAATTCGTAGAGTGTCCGAATAATTTTACTAATTTGTAAATGTTATTTTCATTTCCTAGCACATCCGAAATGGCGACGACGAATTGATCTTTATTAAATCCAAATGAATAGGTCTCGATACTGTCTTCAAAGGTGACTTGCGATTTGAGAGTGCCATTTTTCTCAATTCCCATTCCTTGACCTACGAGGGAGCAAGTGTGCAAACTATAGACCTTCACCATCACAAATTTTGTGTTGTCACGCTTTGCGGATTTAAAGAAAACCGCTAAGTTTAAATCTTCAATAAGCCACTCGCCATCATTGCCATAGTTCACTGAGTCCCACGGCCACGGACCGTCCCATCCAGATGGAGGACCATTTGGTTTCACGACAAGCTTTTTCACAACCTGATCTGCAAGATACCCGGTGATCTGATTTGAAATTTCATAATCCGAAACTTCCTCCGTGTTTGTTTCAAATCCTGCGAGACCGGCATACTCATGATGAACCAAAACATACTGATCTTCCTCGGAAGTATTCTTGAATCGGTTCACATTGCAGGTGATAAATGCACTCCCCTCGGGAGTCACAAAGTTCTTACAGGTCTTCTCAGCTTTGCCCACAAAGATCTTATCTTCTGTGCAGCTGACCTTCGCCGCTTTCATTTGGTCCAGCATGCCTTGATTGTATTTCTCAAGCGAAAGCTCCCCAGGCAACACAAGCCCCTTGGAACCGCCCTTCAAAATCCACGCTGTGACATCATTACGAATCGAATAAAATCGATTCTCACACATATCGCCACCATTGCCATGATCGAAACCACCGCCCGCAGCAGCCTTCGCATGGATGGAGAGCATCATCACTAAAAACAAAACTAAACTTTTCACTTCAAAACCTCCCTGGTTTTCTTATGAGTCAGTGGAAATAACTGAATATTGAGTCTGTAAACATCGTCGGCCTCGCCCTGCTCGAGGAGCTCGGTGAGATCCGCTCGGAATTGCTGAATGAGTTCTTTTGCCCTTGGGATATTCTTGCGGGAGATCACCATGGTGGTGCCAGTGATGTCGCGCTCTTGCACGCTGACTTTTTCTAACGCGTCTTTGGCTTTATCAATATACTGGCGATGGGCTTCGCGCAGCGCCGGGCTCGGAATTCCCCGCGAGGTCATCAGCGATTTTTGGTGGGAAATGATTTTATTTCCCTGCCGGCTGATCAGTCCCGCTTTTTCGAGATTGCTGAGTGCTTTCAGTGCGCGGGGCGGATCCAGCTCCAGCTCGCGGGCGATATCACCAGCAGCGTGTTTTTTATTCTTTAACTGCAGAAACGCCAGAATCGCAAAATGCTCCCAATCCTGAATGATTGACAGAGTTTCTTCATCGATGAGCGGCGGCAACACGGCGCTCGTTTCTTTTTCCGCAACCATCTCGGCGAGGATTTTCTTTCGCTCCATGGTCGTTAACGGTAGGGCCTTGAGAATGTGCTTGAGTACCTTCGCACCGACGGCGCGGCGCTGGTTCAGAATACTCGACAGCGTCCCGGAATGAATATCCAGGTCCCGGGCGAAAGCACGCAGAGAATAACTCGGATTCGCGGTGCTTCGTCTCTCGAATTCTTTAATCAGATAGTTATGCAACATGCGAGAGAACTTGCAGCACTCCCGCCGGGAAGGCTAACAATAACTCGCTGCAAGCATCGCAAAGTGCTGCATTTTTGCGGCGGCGGTACTACTACCTCTGATTTGGCAGACCCAAAATCGTGTTCAACTCTTGCTTCATCTGATCAAAATCATAGTATGGCTTGAATTTGCCATTCTTCTCATAAGCAACCTGGCCCATGATTCCAAAGGTCGACATCGTATTCTTGGGTTTCATGGAGTAAAGAGGATCTTTAGCCGCTTCCGCGGCACTGATAATATTCCATCCACGTTTTCGAAGCTCGCGAACAAGATCGTCAATAAAAAGAACCGTCGCATCTTTGTCGTGCAAGAGAATGATATGCTTTGGTGATCTTCCAAGAGTATCGGCGGCGACTTTGTCATAAAACTCCACCCCATCGAGGATATGCTTCAAAAAAACTGCTTTGACTTTCTCGTAATTTATTTTTTTGTTGAGCTTCTTTGCTTCATTGATGCGATTTGAAAATAAAGGATCTTCATTTTCTAGAGAGCTAGAGACGTTTTGATATTGATGGTCTTCTAGCCATGCTCTGAACTGATCGCGAGCCGCTTCGTCATGACCTTCATTGAAAAACGGATAGCGAAAGTATTTTTTCTCTGGCATGAGGTCGGCGATGATGGACTCGGACTTTTGCGTGTCGACAATAAACTTTTCGACTCCAATTTCATCAAATCTTGGATGCGTGCACGTGTGATTACCGATGATGTGACCCGCATCTTTGAACTTTTTTAAGAGTGCATAGTTTGATTTTGGACCATTCCCATTACAGGGATTGGCAAAAATAATAACTGGCGGGACGTTAAAAGACTTGAGTTTTCGAATCAGCTCCAAAGTACGCTCCTCGGGGGTGAAATGGAGCGTTTGGTCACCGGGAGCATCATCAAAAGTGAGAGCCAGTTCTTTTGCTTGAACTGAAGATGCCATCAGAAAAAGTGCAATAAGTAATTTCATTGGGGCTTCCTCTAAAGAGTCTCGGATACGAGTTTCTCTGATGTCTTTCATTCTAGAAATATCGGCGCATCCTCAAAACGGTACTAAAGATCAATCCAATAGCGTCTTTTTTCCGGCTTTCCCTGTCCTGCATCCACTTTATTCTCAAGAATTCCACCGCAAGATTCAATGGTTTTAATAGAGCCTATGTTGTCGTCGTCACAGGTCAAGAGTGCCTTTTTAATTCCAATTTCTTTTGCAATGGGGAGAGTTTTAGCAAGCATCCCTCTTGCGTAGCCCTTTTTTCTGAAGACAGGCACGACTCCATAACCAATATGACCACCGATTCTATGAAGAAAATCATTTAACTCATGACGAACTGATACGCGACCAACAAGATGGTTGCAAACAAAACCACAAAGTATCGTGGCAGGTACATATCCCTCCGGAAGACGCTCCCCTTTTTCATTTGCCATTAGAATTTCCAAATAATCGGAAAACTTCATTCCTGGCTGAAACCCTTGAGCAAATAGAAATCCCGAGCTCGAATCCCATGAATTCAATGCAAGCAAAAATGCATCTTCATCTTGAAGCGTCAGTTTACGAAGAACTAATTCGGATGAATTCGTCATTTACAAAATATAGGGCGGCCCCGCCCGTCGATCAAGAGACAAATTTTTTAGAAGCTCAATAAAAGCGCTCCCGCAAGATCCCGTATTGAACTCTTCGGACCAGGATGTTGAGTCCCGTCCTTGGTCCTAGGTAACAGAGTCACTCAGGAAACGTTCAGAAGCTTTATACAAATCAAAATACTACTTAGAGCAGTTCTTTGAGGATTCTCAGAATGGCCAAAATTAATCCCAGTACCTGCTTTAGATTTCTTATGAAACGCCGATATGAATTAAAACGCCTTACGTTTTTACACGTAAAGGACTCCTTTCGGTTAAGGCCGAAAGAGTTCTTCCAAAAGCGATCTTGCGGAAGCAACGATCGCTTTTGCATTTTTGAGACCGGGACTAAACCACCGTGAAATTGAAATGACGTCCGAGATTGATGCCATACAATCGTGTATCGGACGACAATGAAACTGCTCATGTTTCTTTTATAGCCCCGAAATCAAATCCTGCATCTCTTGCCACTGATAAATTTTTACTTTTTCAACCGGACTCTTCGCCGCGCGAATCATGGCTTTGGCAACATCGCGCACATTGATACCGCGATAGCGCTTCCACGGTCCGCTCAAGAGCGGATTTAGCTTGGGCCAGAGTCCCATAAAAGCTTTTTCCATTGGGCGATGCTCTTGGCGATTTCCTACCAGCATCGAGGGCTGAAAAATATGCGTGTATGGATATCCAAGCGCAAGAATATCGCGCTCGGCGTCGCCCTTGGTGCGAAGATAGAAAACACCGGATTCACTATCGGCGCCGATCGCAGTGACGACGCTCACACACTTCGCCCCGTTTTCCAGCGCAAGCTTCGCAGCTTCGACCGGATAGTCGTGATCGATCTTGTAGTACTCACGCTCATCGGGAGTCGCCTTTTTCGTCGTTCCGAGCGCAATGAAAACATCGTCGGCGACGAGTTCTGATTTTAAATTGCTCAGCGATTTCAAATCGCCGATCAGAGTTTTTAATTTCGCATGATTGATTTGCAGAGGTTTGCGCACCACCACCGTGATGCGATCATAATCCGGATTCGCCAGCAGCAATTCCAACAGATGAGAACCGATCAAACCACTCGCGCCGAAGATCAAAGCTTTTTTCATAACAACCACTCGTGTTGATTAGATCATTCTAAATCAATGCCTTGATTTTCTTCAGTGCACTTTCTGTATTTTTTGATTCCAAAATTTCCTGTATGCGCGCAGTTCCCACATTGATGGCCTGCTGCTCTTCCGCCGTTAAGGTGTCGACCATGAAAATTCCCTCTTTGATTTGCTCCAAGGTGAGCTGCCTCTGGATCGCAGGACGATAGGTTAGAATATGTCCCACCCCCATGACAAAAGACATATCTTCTTTTGTTGCCGTCAGCTTTGTAATCATCGGCGTGATATCCCGGATCCACTCTGCCTTGAGGCCTTGAATTTTTTCGAGGATCGCGGTCTTCTCTTTTGAGGAAATCGAACTTTGGTTTTCTTTATTTTCTTCCACTTGACCCTTGCCGTAGCGAACGCCACCGACCTCGGTAACCTCACGCACACGAAATTTCGCTTCGGCCTGCAGCGCCACTTTCATACTCCCATCAGGAAAATCCACGGATTTAATAATTTTACAAAGCGTGCCCACTTGGTAAATTTGCTCGAGGCTGGGGCGCTCGTTGAGCTCAATATACTTTTGCGTCGTCACGATAATCGCACCCTCATGTTTTTCGATAGAAGCCTTGAGAGAAGCAATGGTGAACTCGCGGCCGACCATAATCGGACGGACTCCTCCAGGAAATAAAACGAGGTCACGGACGGAAATCATCGGTAATGAAGTCATGGGGTTCTCCTTATAAAAAGATTTTGTTATTTTTCACTTTGTATTGAGACCAAAAAGGATGAAACGGCGGAATAAACGCGTTCTGCCAGCAGAGATTATTTAAATCCACGCTGCGAATCCTATTGAGGTTCAGATCAAGTTTCTGGGCCACATCGTTCACATCTTTGGCGAACTCCTCCCGCGTATAGAAAAGATCAACAATATCGCAGTCAAGTGCATCGGCAATTTTCTGGATGGTGGTCAGCTTCGGATCGACGGTCCCCATCTCAATCTTCGCAATGGTCTGCTGAGTGGTTTTACACTTCTCAGCCAGCTCTGTCTGAGTCATCCCCCGCTTTTTGCGCCATTGGACGATCCGCAAGTCGATTTTCATTTTACACCTCCTAAGATGTATTCTTAAATACATCTCGGAAGGTGTAAAATGAAAATTGAGATCCAGACCGTTATTTTTTGGTGAAACTGGTCTTTTTGCGCGATCGAACAACGGTCCAAAAAGACTAAAATAAAAAAAGCCCTGATTCATCATCAGGGCCTGCGCATTATTTTTACTTAGTAATAGAAACGGGATCCGATCCTATTTGCAAGTCAACACGATGGGCGTACCAGCAACCATATCCGTCACCGGAGTCACTGTTGATTGGTCTTTACCAGCTCGCAAAATCAGTAAGAACTCATTCTTTGCGTCTTTTACGTCTTGAGCAACAAGCTCGTAAGAGATAATGCCGCCGCTGTAGGTGACCTTATCGCCCTTCAACTTTAATTGGATGCTGTTATTGGCGTCTATTTTCAAGCTTCCAGCACCTCGCACGCTGTTATCAGACGCAACCTGCATCACAACGCCCATCTTGGCGCCACAATCCATTTTTTGGATGCCGGCCATAGGACCACCGGCTTGAGCCAGGCTCATAGTTAAAAAAGACGCTGCTAGTGCAGTTAAAGAACTCATTTTCATAAAAACTCCTTTATGTTGTGTTTTAATTATTTCCGAAGGAGTTTGATTGCCATATGTGTGCCAAGCTGAGGGCGATTTAATTGCACTTAAGGTAGGCTTAGTGTCTAAGCAGTACCTACGTTTGGTAAAAAAGTTACTTTTTTCACATGGAGTGAACAAAAAAATCGGCCGCCGAAACCTTTTGCGTTTGAACAGACGTTCACAGAAAGAGTACAAAGTAAGAATGAACTTTTACGAATACGACGACTATCGAAGGCTCCTCAGCGATAAATTTAAAATTTTGAAAGCCACGCAAAAGAAAATGTCTTTGGAGATGATCGCGAAAAAAATCGGGATCTCTAGGTCGTTTTTGAAAATGATTATGGATAAGCAGCGCCATATCTCCATCGATAAACTCGCCAGCGTCGCCAAAGCATTTAAGATGGATCGCCATGAAAAAAATTATTTTATTTTCCTAGCATGCAAGGCGCTGGTGAAAGACTCAGACACCGAAGATTTTTTCGGAAACATCCTTCGCGTCTTGCGGGCACAAGAAGGAGCTGCCTTTCCAACCTTCGAAGAGGAAGCCGTGAATGATGTGGTTTTTGCCGATTCCCTCAATATGGTCCTCGGCTCCTTAAAGCGATTCAGCAGTTTTCAAGACAATCCAAAATGGATGAGCCAGCAACTTTGCGATAAAGGTATTTCCATTCAGAAAATTGGAAGCGCCCGGCAAGCTCTTAAGGAGGTCGACACCAAAGGCGATTTCGTTCAGGGAAAAAGCGGCCCCGGAGACCATTCATTTCAGAAAGGCAAGGTCGGACTTAAAATGGCTGCTTCGGCTCTTGAAACTCCAGAGGTTTTCAGACCCATTCAGTTCTATATGTGCTCCCTCGCCTTCGATTTGGAGCGAGAAAGGCAGGCCTTCCAATTATTTTTGGATTTGCGTGATAAGTTGAAAGAGCTATCCGCCCAGTCAGTGGATCCCACCTCAGTCCTTTTTATTTCCAATAACATGTTCTGTGTCGCCAATAAGAGCGATCGAACTGTCTAAATGTGTGACACTCATAGAAAAGTTTTCATAGCGATTTCGAGTAAAAGGAAAGTGATTTTAAATTAATTCAGTTTACTTTAGGATCTGACTCTCTAAAACTTTTATCTAAGGACAGATCCATGAACAAATTTGTGTCATTTTTATTTTCATTCCTCATGATTTCAAGCGCGACTTATGCTGCCAACTATGATTGCACAGCGATCAATAACGTCGAAGGCGCGATTGCTCTCACAAAGACGACTTCTCAAGACGGAGATGTGGTTTTTGCTGGCCGAACTAATAAAGCTGCAGTCAGCGTCAAGATCCAAGAAGCCGGCGGTCTTGTCGTAGCTACCATTGAGCAAGAAAACAAAATGAGTCAAGCTTTCGGTGGTTTTACTCAGATGCAGTCAAATAAGCAGCAAATGTTCGCCATCGGCTTGTCAGCGAACGGCGCGACAGCAGGTCCTGTACCGACAGTGGCTATCAACTGCACAAAAAACTAAGAAATCATTATATAGAATAAAAAGAGCCCTGACTCACATCATCAGGGCTTTTTTTATTCCCGGCACAAGAAACAGAACCCAGCAGCTTAGCGATAAGATCAAACACCAGTTTAAACAATTTAAACAGGATTTACGATTTCGGCAGTCAAGAGAATGATGGAGCGATCCAACCAACAAAGGAGCTCCAATATGAAAACACGACTTATAATTTCCGCATTGGCATTTATGACACTCGTAGGTCCGACCAGTTATGCACACACCACTCAGGAAAGCAGTCCGTCAAAGGCAGTATCTACACAAATGGCTGTGAGAGACCTCTGGGTAGATCACATCTTTTGGATTCGATCCGTCGTTGTAGCTAAAGCGGATAAAAATAAAAAGTCGGAAACTTTAGCGGATCAAAAAGTTGTTGAGAACGCTAAAAAAATCGCCGCTGTTATTGAGCCATTCTATGGAAAACCTGCGAGCGAAAAGCTCTTTGGCTTACTAGCGGGTCACTATGGCGCGGTGAAAGACTATATGAACGCGACCCTACCCACTCCGAACGCAGCAAAACAAAAGAGCGCAACAGAGAAAATGACTTCCAATGCAATTGAAATTGCGACGTTCCTCAGCGGAGCAAACCCAAATCTCCCTAAAGACACACTGGTCAGCCTCTTGGCTGCGCACGGTGGACATCACGTTGCTCAAATCAACGAAATTCAGAAGAAGGATTTTGCCGAAGAAGCACAAACTTGGGACAGCATGAAACAACACATGTACACTTTGTCGGACGCCTTGGTGGGCGGAATTGGCAAACAGTTTCCGGATAAATTTTAACATGAAACGCCCCGACGCAATATCGGGGCGTTTTACTATACTCCGCGAGATTTTCTCTCCGGTTTTTCCCTGAAGCTTCGCAACAAGAAATAGGACCTGGCATTTCCATTCGCCTCCACTGCGGTGGAGAAAAATAAAAAAACGTTGGTCGGTATGACAACGGGTTTTGATAGTAGTTTTGGTCATTTTAGAAGGAATTGATGACCTTCAAATAATTTCAATACCGAATTCCTGGCGGATATCTTTTAGAGGTCGGTCTAAAAACTGATCACTATTTTTCCAAGGCCATTTTCGATGCATCCGTCGAGCTTTAAAATAAATCCGCATTGGGGCAAAAAGCGCTCGCAAGAAACCTCGGCGTATATCCTCGCGCAGCCTTACCTTTGCATCCGCAGTCATTTTTGCCTTGAGATCCTCATGAAGGTCTCGGACGACAGGGCTAGCTGCTAATTTCAGGTAATTCCTAAATCCGATATCGGCTCCCATCATCGTCCAGAAATCAGCTTTTGCTTCGTCAGCAAAACTAGTATCACAGCCGAAGATGACGTGAATGCGATCATGGCAGCGAAAGAACTCTCCAGTTTCGTTTTTAAATTTATTCACATCTAAAAGTTCCGGATTAGCTTGGTAATACTCGTCTAACGCTTGCTTTAGTGTAAGAGTCGAATCCTGTCTTTGATAATCTAGATTCATTCGTTCCATCACTTTTTCCTTTCAAACATTTCGCCAATTCCATCCGAGAACTTTCGCCAAGCAGCCTCAAGATCGCTTCTATCCTTAAAAATAATGCAAAACTTTCCCAGGCCCTCAAGACACATAGTTATTAGAAGCGGGACTGTGATGAGTTCGTCCTTATTGAGAGGACGAGCGAGAATTAATTCGAGGTTTTTACGAACATGCACTAATAGCGACTCAATAATTTTAACCTGCAATTTTCGAAAAGTTTCGTCATGGGCGGCTCGTTCGTAAAAATAAAGAAATGCAGCCGATACTTTTCGGTGTGAGAACGGAGCATTGATAGGGGCAAGCCCCATTTGCATTACAAATTCGGCTACAGTTCGATGTTTATGTTCTGCCACCAAGTCGGAGAATTTCTCGAAGATATGCTCAAAGACTGCGATTGCAACTTCATCGACATCTTTGAAGTGATGAAACAAGATTGCCTTACTAACCTCAGCCTTTTTCGTGATGATCCCGGCCGTTAAACTCTTAGGACCTTCTTCTATCATAATGGCAAATGCGGCATCCACAATGCGTTGGCGAGTTTGCTTGCCCCGCTCTTTTCTTTGATCTGCATTCGTTTTCATAAAGCTATGATTCATTAATATTGACCGATCGGTCAATATTAATGGCGAAGCGTTATTAAAAAGGAATGTTTTCAACACCACTGACAAAGCGATCCTTCCCGCTTTCCCCTGAAGCCTCGCATAAAAAAAGCCCTGACTCATCGCCAGGGCTTTCGCGTTTGTTAACCTAACATTGCACCTAGTGCAGCTTCTTCCCCATCAAGGTCGCACGCGCGGCCGCGAGTCTTGCGATCGGCACACGGAATGGAGAGCAAGAGACGTAATCCAAGCCTACAGAGTTGAAGAACTCGATAGAATCTGGATCCCCGCCGTGCTCACCGCACACGCCGACCTTGAGGTGTGGCTTCGAGCGACGACCGAGTTCCGTCGCCATTCTGACGAGAGAACCCACACCGACTTTGTCGATGGTCACGAACGGATCTTTTGCGAAGATGCCGTTGCTGACGTAACTGCCTAAGAATTTGCCAGCGTCGTCACGAGAAAGACCTAATGCTGTTTGCGTTAGGTCGTTCGTGCCGAAACTGAAGAAGTCCGCGCAATCCGCGATCGCGTCCGCTGTCACGGCAGCACGCGGAAGCTCGATCATCGTACCGACGAGGTAGTCGAACTTCACGCTCTTCTCTTTTTGTACTTTTTCAACTTCTGCTACAGTCAGACCGCGAAGCATTTCGAGCTCTTTGTCTGTGGCAATCAGTGGAATCATGATTTCAGGAACGAGCTTCTTACCACCCTTCACCATCTCCGCAGCGGCTTCAGCGATCGCGCGCACTTGCATTTGATAGATTTCTGGGTACGTGATCGCCAAGCGGCAACCGCGGTGACCGAGCATCGGATTGAACTCGTGCAATGCTTTTACCTTTGCACGGACCTTATCGACGTCGTAACCAATACGGCCTGCGAGCTCGATCATTTCCTTATCTGTGTGAGGCAAGAATTCGTGCAATGGTGGATCCAAAAGACGGATCGTCACCGGCAAACCGTCCATGATTTTGAAAAGCTCATGGAAATCTGAACGCTGCATTGGCAAAAGTTTTGCGAGAGCTTTTTCGCGCTCTGCTTTGCTTTCAGCCAAAATCATTTCACGAACTGCATCGATGCGATCAGCACCGAAGAACATGTGCTCCGTACGGCAGAGGCCGATCCCTTCCGCACCGAAGGTTCTTGCCGTTTGCGCATCTTTCGGAGTGTCGGCATTAGTGCGCACTTTCAAGCGGCGTGTTTTATCGGCGATTTTCATGATGCGTTCAAAGTCCGCATCCAATTTCGGCTCGATAGTTTTCACTTCGCCCAAGAAGACTTCACCAGTTCCACCATCAAGCGTGATGATGTCGCCCTTCTTCAGAACGTAACCTTTTACTTTCATCGTTTCAGAATTGTAATCAACTTCGACTTCACCACAGCCAGCGACACAGCACTTACCCATACCGCGCGCAACAACTGCCGCGTGCGAGGTCATTCCACCGCGAGTGGTGAAAATCCCCTGAGCCGCCACCATACCGGCGATGTCTTCAGGCGAAGTTTCAATACGCACAAGAATGACTTTTTTGCCGAGTTCTTTCCACTCGACAGCCTCTTCCGGAGTGAACACAATATGACCGTGAACCCCACCCGGGCTTGCTGGCAAGCCCTTGGCCAACAGTGTTTTTTGTGCCTTCGGATCGAGAGTCGGATGCAGCAATTGATCCAAAGAAGATGGATCGAGTCTGAGAATCGCCTCTTCTTCAGTGATCAGCTTTTCATCGATCATGTCACAAGCAATTTTCAGCGCCGCTTTTGCCGTGCGCTTGCCATTGCGAGTTTGCAACATCCAAAGTTTGTCTTTTTCAATTGTGAACTCGATGTCTTGCATGTCGCGATAGTGACCTTCGAGTTTTTTATAGATCGCCACAAGCTGAGCATAAGCCTCAGGCATCGCTTCTTCGAGAGACTTCACGCCGGATTTCGCTGCTGCGATTTTCGTGATCGGCTGCGGAGTACGAATCCCCGCAACAACGTCTTCACCTTGAGCATTGATCAAGAACTCACCGTAGAAGGCTTTATCGCCCGTGCTTGGATCGCGCGTGAACGCCACGCCTGTTGCAGAATCATCGCCCATGTTTCCGAAGACCATGGATTGAATGTTCACAGCCGTTCCCCAGGAAGCGGGAATATCATGAAGCTCGCGGTACGTGATCGCGCGCGGTGTATTCCAAGAGTGGAAAACCGCCGTGACCGATCCCCAGAGTTGCTCGTAAGGATCTGCTGGGAATGTACGACCCGTCATTTGATGAACGAGGTCTTTGAATTTTTTAACCAGTTGTTTGAGATCATCGACTTGAAGTTCGGTGTCGAGTTTATAACCCTTCTCGTCTTTCAAATCTTCGAGAGTCACTTCGAGCAAAGAAGAATTCATGCCCATCACAACATCCGAGTACATCTGGATGAAGCGGCGATAAGAGTCCCACGCAAAGCGCGGATTGTTGGAAGACTTCGCAAGGCCTTCCACCGTTTGATCGTTCAAACCAAGATTCAAAATCGTATCCATCATGCCCGGCATGGAAGCACGAGCGCCAGAACGTACAGACACCAGCAATGGATTTGCAACATCACCGAACTTTTTACCGATTTTAGTTTCGACTTTTTTCATCGCTTCTAAAACCGCAGGGCGAACCCACTCAGGAAGTTTTCCGCCGGCTTCGTAGAAGTGCGCGCAGATTTCAGTTGAAATCGTGAAGCCTGGAGGAACCGGAATACCCAATGAAGTCATCTCCGCAAGGTTTGCACCTTTTCCGCCGAGGATGTTCTTCATACCAGCATTTCCTTCAGAATCGCCAGCAGCAAAGAAATAAACGAACTTTTGAGGGATTACAGTTTTCGTCCCACCGTTTGAGGTCGTTGTTTGTGTGTGCATTTTTGTCTCCTGTTATGCGTCCTCACAAGACCATAGGAGATGCTGCGGTATCAAGCGTTTTTTCGCTCGGTTTTCTGAGGATTTTTTTACAATCCGCTTAGAGCTTTTGCTAAGCTGCCCGAAACTCCAGCAGCCCTTGTCAAAGGCCGCCAATCCGTATTTAATGGGAAGTCATTGGAGAGAAATTGATGAGAGTTTTAACTGCGTTTTTGGCTGTTCTGATACTGGCTTCCGCCGGGCTTGCGGCCGACTGCGAACTGGAAATCACCCGAACTGCCTGCCCAAACCAAGAAGCTGCAGCTTTAGGTCCCTACGACGGCAAAAATCCCAAGAACTTCACAAATAAGGCCCCGTGCAAATAAAAAAGGCTCCCTGAAGGAGCCTTTTTATTCACTCGCTATTTTGTAGTGAAGTTCTTCAATCGACCGGCAATATATGCGTTCAATCCAGCGATCGGTACGCGCTCTTGCACCATCGTATCGCGATGGCGCACAGTCACTGCTTGGTCATTGAGAGTATCAAAGTCCACCGTCACGCAGAACGGAGTTCCGATCTCATCCTGACGGCGATAGCGTTTACCAATCGAAGCCGCTTCATCATAAGTCACATCGAAATCTTCTGCGAGCTGATCACGCAACTTATTCGCAGGAACAGACAGCTCTTCTTTCTTTGAAAGTGGTAACACCGCGACTTTAATCGGCGCGATGTCTGGGTGGAAGCCCATCACCACGCGAACATCTTCACCACCCTTTTCATCATTGGTGATCTCTTCGCGATAAGCATCGCACATGAATGCCAAAATGAGGCGATCGCAACCGACGGCGGTCTCGATCACGTACGGAATGAATTTCTCTTTGTTCGCTTCGTCGAAGTACTCAAGAGATTTGCCCGAGAACTTCATATGTTGAGACAAGTCGAAATCCGAACGGTTGTGAATACCTTCGAGCTCACTAAAGCCCATCGGGAACTTGTATTCCACATCGACGGCTGCTTTCGCATAGTGCGCGAGCTTCTCGTGTGGATGGAATTGCAGATTTTCTTTTTTCAAACCGTATTTGAGATAAAACGCCATGCGCGTTTCTTTCCATTGAGCGAAGAACTCGGAGTCCGTGCCCGGCTTCACGAAATATTGCATCTCCATTTGTTCAAATTCACGTGTACGGAAAATGAAATTGCCCGGAGTGATTTCATTACGGAAAGACTTACCGATTGCCGCGATACCAAACGGCACTTTGTAGCGTGAGCTCTGCTGGCAGTTCAGGAAGTTCACGAAGTGACCTTGCGCCGTTTCGGGACGCAGATAAATAATGCTGCCGGAATCTTCCACCGGACCCATGTGAGTTTTGAACATCAAGTTGAAACTGCGCTCTTCGGAAAGATTTTTGCTGCCGCAGTTCGGGCATTTTTTCTCTTTCAAATAAGATTCAGTGTTATCGGCGCGGAAGCGCGTCTTACAGTCTTTGCAATCGACGAGAGGATCCGAGAAACCATCGACGTGACCGGAGGCCTTCCACACCATCGGGTGCATCAGGATCGCGGCATCAAGACCCACGATATCGTTTCTGCGAGTCATCGCGTTCCACCAAATGCGCTTCACATTCTGTTTCAGAATCGAGCCCAAAGGACCATAGTCCCAGCACGAAGCCAGGCCCCCGTAGATCTCACTGCTTGGAAACACAAAACCACGACGTTTGGAGAGTGATACGAGAGTACTTAAATCCTCGAGATGCTTGATTTTCATGGAATCCCCTATGACTAAAACACGGCCTTCTATTTGGGTAACATTGGCCCCTAGACCAGTCAAGAAATCAGACTTGTGTGACGAGAAGGCTTTGCGGAAAATAGAGGAAGCAATTCTAGGATGGAAAATGAAGAATAACGCAACATATTACAAATCTCTTATTGTGGTCGGTGCTGCGATTTTCATCATCATGATGATTCTCTCGCCGAAAGGTTACACCGAATCCGCGAGCAAAATCAAAACCGGCGAAGACAAAGTTCGCCAGGAAATGATCGTGATCTCCCGTCAGTTGGGAGTCACCTGCACCGAGTGCCACAACATTCAAAAATTTTCGTCAGACGAAAAGAAAAGTTTCAAAGTCGCGAAGGACCACATGCGCATCGTCGAAACTCTGCGCAATAGTGGCTTCGATGGCAAAAAGGGCCCAGAAGCCAGCTGCTACATGTGCCACCAAGGCGACTTGCGCCCTGACTACAAAGAAAATTTGGGGAAGCTTTAGTTAAGCAGGCTTCTCAATGAGGCCCCCAAAGTCCCCAGCGAAGAGCTTCATAGCGATTATGAATTCCACAGAGCGCTCTTAAGTTTTGAATCTCATCCGTTCCACCTTTAGCAAGCGGCTTGATATGATCAACCTGAAGTTGAAACTTTGAATTGCATCTTCTTTTAGATTTAGGATCCACATGTTCACAGCGGTAGTTGGCTTTAGTCATCACAGCTCTTCGAATGTGGACTGAAAGATAATTTCTTTGAGAAGAGTCTTGGCCAGATTCAGATTCCGGTATTAAGCTGAAGCTTTGCGTTGGAATTCCAATGAGATCTTCAGTTTTTTGGCTCTCCTTATTTTCAAAACTTGGACTTTTTTCAGTCTGTCGGGTCTCCTTATCTCCAGAGAAAAGATTCTTTTTCCCTTTCTTCGATTCAATTAATTTCTTTGCTAAATGTTTATACGCTTGAGCATGATCATTTTCCACGACGATATGAGATAACAAGCTCTGAGCTTCTTTGATGATTTCAAAATCTGCTTTTGAAAAGGTCATCTCTACACGAACAGATTCATCTGCTTGTGGTCTAATTTTTTGAAATAGCTTCGGTGCTTGATTAAGCTCTATAGCAAGAAGCTTCTCTGTTTCAAAGTTGGTTTTGTTTTCAATCTTCGCAATTAATTCTTCTGTTTGCTTAGCTGTAACACCATTGCCCAACTTCTTTTCTTGTTTAAGGCATTGATTTACTTTTACGAGCTGGGTGAGATTAATACTTCCTTCTTGAAGCTTTTCAGTGACACTAGGAGCTAATTTTAAAACTCGAGCGGCCTGCATTCTATCATAGGCTGCATCTTCGGCATAACCCAGATATTGAGTGAGATACTTGTAAATGGACTCATAGCCTAATTGAAAAAATAGCTTTCTGTTTTCTACTTCAAGAATATGGCAAAGTACCAAGTGCATAATCTTTCTTTCAGACTTTACTAGCTTTTCAAGATTAGAAAGAATGTCTTTATCTGATACTTTTCTAAGATCTATCAGAGAATTTTGATCATAGCTTTGGTTGAAGAAATAATTCATAGAGGGATTCGTGGTGACACTTTCTTTATGCATAAAAGCTCCTTTTTACCTTTTTTTCCAACTATGTTGGAATTGTTTTTAGATTTAAAAATCACAATCACTTCCCTCTAAGCTTTTGTAATTTGAGAAACTTATAGCACGACTTTCTAAAATGAATTTTTAGGATTTTCCCTCTGAAAACCAGCATCAGCAGCAGGTCGATAACAGGATTTTAAATAGGCCTGATAGCCTCATAGAGAAGCGCAAAAAGTAAAAACCAGAAGGTCCGTGAAGAAGAAATAAAAATACAGTCAAAGCAGATTGTAAGAGCGAAAAACTATGGCAAGAACTTTTTTAAAAATATTGTAACCCCTCAGTTATTGGGGGTTGCGTGTATTGACAAAAGTAATTAGGCGCGATGGACTTTCGAAATGTCTCAAGGATCGAGATACAAAAAAGTGCGTCCCCCAGAGGGAAATCGCCGAAAGCTTCTTGGCCCTAAGCCGAGAAAAAACTTTACCGCAACTGGCGGTGTAGTTTGCCGCGAATGTTTTAAATTGCAAAACGAACTCGATCTTTTACGGGAAGAAATTAAGAGTTTAAAAGCTTCCTTAAAGTATGGTCAAGAATCGACGTCTCAAGAGGTAGCAAATGCGCACACGCCATCTTCAAAGATAAATTACAAAGCTAATTCAAAGGAAGAAAATCAGCTTAAGGTTGGTGGGGCAAAGCCTGGACATAAAGGTCATGGTCGAAAAAAAGTAACAGAGCAAGAAGGCGCATCGGTTACTAATTTTCAACCACCAATGATGTGCAGTGATTGTCAGTGTGAACTTAGTCTTAAAGATGTCAGAGAAAGAACCGTGATTGAGTCACAACCAATCATTGCAAAAAAAGTTATCTATCGTGTGCGTAGGGGGCAATGTCCGGAGTGTTCTAAGATTTATAATCCATCTTTACCAGTGCTTCCAAAAAATCTCTACGGCAACTCCCTTATAGCACAGACTGCGGTATGCCATTACGTGCACGGAATGACCATGGGCAAGACGATTGAAATGTTTGGCGACCAAGTCAGTCTTGGTGGATTAGTTGATAGTTTTCATCGACTAGGGAAAATCGCAAAAGAAGCGAGACCATTTTTAGTAAGTGATTATAGAAAAGCTCTAGTAAAACATGCAGATGAAACTGGTTGGAGAACCGATGGAAGATCAGGCTATGCATGGATTTTTACAACACCAATGACCACGATCTTTGACTTTAAAAACACACGCGCTGCAAGTGTGGCGCATAATATTTTAGGAGCTGATAAATTGCCTGGAGTATTAGTTGTGGATCGATACGGTGGTTATAATCAAATGCCAGTGAATCTTCAGTACTGTTATGCACATTTACTAAGAGAAGTGCAGAAGTTGGAAGAAGAGTTTAACGAAGAAAAAGCGGTTGTCGACTTTGCCACACGTTTTAGTAGTCTGCTGTCAAGAGCAATGAAGCTTAGAAAATTAGATATTAGTGAAAAAGAATATTTACTGCAGGCAAAAGAAATAAAAGAGAGCATCGAAAAGATGGTTTACTCGTCACAAAAACATATGGGCGTACAAAGAATACAACAAATTTTTAGAGAGAAAGAACATCGACTTTATCACTGGGTAGAATCAAGAGAAGTGCCAGCAGAGAATAATTTTGCCGAACGGGAGTTAAGGCCGACAGTTATCGCAAGAAAAGCAAGTTTTGGTTCGCAAAGTGATGCTGGCGCAGAAACCAGGAGTCATATTATGTCTCTACTTTATACAGTAAAAAAACGAGTGCGGGACAAATCCATCGAAGAATGGCTTAAAGACGCTCTTGATAAAATCGCTGCTGATCCCTCGGTCAACATCGCAGCACTTCTTCCGCCTGTAATGTTAACCCCCAATAACTGAGGGGTTACAAAATATTCATAATTACCGCGAAGCTCCAGGGGAAAGCGGTTCAGGCTGGAAGCATCAAAGCACGTGCTTGAAACACAGCTGCAGATCTCCACATCAAGGGTGAAGTGAGGCTTCAGGAAAAAATCGAAGCGGCGAGCTCCCTTGCGGAATTGAAAAACTAGAAATCCTAATAACTCGTTGGCTTCACCACGAACTCGTAGCTGGTGACTTCGGACTTTTTCAAACCCCGCGATTCGGCCCAGGCGTTGATGCGATAGCGGCCTGGCTTCATGGCCTTTTCCAAGATGACGTCTTTTGCATTCTTCGAAGTGAACTTGTCGACTGGAATCCATTCGTCGCCGAAGAAATAGCGATATTCCAAAGTACCCACAGTGTCGACCGCGGTCGAAGCATCTTTCCAGCGCAAAGTGGGAACTCCGTTGGTATGGGGCAGACGTTGAATTTTAATTTTAGGATTCGCTGGATCTGGAACTTCCTCGAGAGCGAATACTGGCTTTTCAAGCTGCACGGTTTCGATCACGACTTTGTCGGCTAAAGTGACAGGGTCGGATTCAATACCGCCCTCACCGACCGAAGCTAAAACTGTGGTGTACTCGCCTGCGCCCAAAGCAGTTTTGTATGAAAGCCCTTTCACGGTTTCATCGCGAACGACTTCACCTTTTGCATTGAAGACTTTCACGCGATACTGAGTCGCTCCCGGCGCTTCACTCCAATGCCAAACCACTTCGCTGGTCAAAGTCTTGGCGTCGATCACACCTTTTGTCGACACCGGTTTTTCGGGCAGCTTCACAGGTTTCGGTTGCACTGTGAATTCGGTCAGCTTCGACCAGTCTCCGTATACCTTGCGGGCATCGGCCACGCGGCTGCGCACGCGGTACTTACCCACTTTGAATTTAAATTTAAATAAATTGCTCGGCGACTTAAACACGCTCAGCGTTTTGCCCTCGAGGTTTTGAAATTCGAGCTCATAAAGTTTGGCGCCGACAATCTCTTCCCACTCAAGCTCTACGGGAACTTTTTCACCTTCCTTCGCGGTGGCAATGACTCCAACTTTCGTAACAGAAGTCGCAGTAGTTTCACTCGGTTTTGGAGGTGATGGCTTTGCAATAGGAACCACCGCAGCCCCCGAAGAAGGTGCGGTCGGAACCTGTGCCCCCGCCACTCCGCCCACCAAGAGAAACAACCAACTACTTCTTAGGAGCTTCATCGAGATCCTCTTTGCCCTGCTGAGGCAGAGACTGCTTCGCCAAGCGCAGAGCGAGGTTCATCGCATTGGTGTGATCGATCGAGATTTTGTTGGAGCTTAAAGCGTACTCCATGGCCTGCTGGAAATTCTCGGGTGCCTTTGGACCGTAGGCAAAAACCTTAGGTATTAGATTCAGTGAATCAATCACCGAAAGGCCCATGCGTTTATCCGTGCGCAGGAAAGCATAGAACTTTTCAAACGCCGAATAGAGTCCACCTGGAAATTTCGGTGTGTACTCAACGATTTTCAGAGCCAGCTCCGCGCACTGGCGCAGCGGTAATGCGGCCTTGTCATTTTGCGTGCAAAACTTCACTAATTTAATGAAATCTTCGCGCACGTCCTTGGCTTTACCCTCGTAATCGCGCGACAACTGAAAGCTGACCTTATAAGCTGTTGCAAAATCAAAATCCAAAACACTTTCCAAATACATTTTGGCGAAAACTTCATTGAAGTTTTTCAGGCGCTCGTCATCTAAGCCAGAAAAATCCAACCCAACTTCCACTGCTTTGGTCAAAGCCACGCCGGTTTTTTTCATCATCTCGTAGGCTTTAAAAAAGCGATTGGCCGAGCCATTGCAACCATGACTGATTTTTAATGCTAAGCGCGCTGCACGCTCTTCGCCCAAAGCCAAATCGCCATCTTTGATGAGGCCTTCGTAAGCGGTCTGAAACTCTTTGAAACTTTCGCAGGGTTTCTCTTTTTCTTTCTCTTTATCAAAAGTGATTAAGTAGGTACTGTCGCGCTCCTGCGATAGCTTCACGTCTGCAGCAGCGTGCGCTGAATAGAGACCCAGCAATACAACCAAAGACCACGAGGACTTCATTAGAAGCTCCAGTTCGCGCTCAATTGCGGAGTGAATTCGCCTGTACTTTTATGATATTGCCAATCAAAACCAACGAGCGGTGTATAGATTTTACGCTTGTACTCAAGATGCTTATTCCAGTTATCGACATAGCGATTGCTGAACATCCATGGCAAGAAGGAAGCCACCAAGCCGACCGCCGCGTATGTGCGCACATCACCGTTGGCTTGAGACGCCACAGCCGCATTGGCCAAAACATTCAATGTCACAGAAATCGTCGTCAGCATATTGATTAGGTGCGCGGGCTTTTCGAGAGCTTCTTCCGCCAGACGCTCACGCATGAGCTCACTGCGTTTGTCGGTGGTTTTCATGTTCTTGATACGTTTGTAAGAGTCGCCGTACAAATCGCTCTTGATAAGGTACACAGAAAGACCCAAGCCACCAATACCGACAGCCATCGCCGCCATGGCAACGTTGTCACTGTCTTTTTTCTCACGATCGCTTGTAACATCTTCTTTGTAATTACCGCGCAAGCGATTCCCGGCCAGCAATGTTGCAATCGAAGACACTTGGTAAGGCCAGAACGCCACCCAGCCATATTCTCTTTCATTTTGCGTTTCCATCGCCAGGCGATCGGTCGCACGTGGTACGACTTGCAACTCTGGATAATCGAGGCCCTTCAAAATGTCTTCATCCTTACTTTCACGCGGTGGAATGACGACACTCTTCGAGGAACTTTCTTTGGCAGCAGAAGCTGTTTCTTTTTTCTCTGCCCTTTCTGCTTTCTCTTGTGCCCAAGTTGGATGAGTTGAAATCAACAACGACAATACAACACCAAAAGATATAACTCTTCTCATAGTCTTCCCTTACGCAAACGCGTTCATGCAAACCCAGAATAGATGAGGAAAGCTTGAGAGTGTACTGGACCAAACCCTTTGGTCAGGGTTCTATTTTTTTGCGAGGATGGTTTTGAACGCTGTCTCTAAAAACTCATGGGACTCAGGCTCCGCACTTTTCAACATCCCTTGATAAGCCTTGGTGACATCGACAAGGCTTGCCCCCGCAGGCAGGCCCAACACTTCATAGGCATCCCAAGTGTGGCCGTTATAATTAAACAAAATATTGAGATCTTTGCTTTGCCCACTCGGCAGGGGGGCTTCTTCGAGATACTTTTGATAACGAGGGTGACTGTAGCGACCACTGTTAGTGCGCACACCTGGCTCTTCGGCGCCAACCTTTTGCAAAACGCCGCCGGGAGTTTGATTCCCCTCTTTCATATTCAGTTTGGTGGCTTTTTTAGACGATCCTCGCCGCCCAGCGAGAAACCAGATCACAAAGAATACCAAAATAGCGATGTTAATGAGCAAAAACTGTTGGCTATTCACTTAATTTTTATTATTGGTGTTGGACGCTTATTTAGCAAGTAGGAGTTCGTATGGCAGCACCAAACCCATTTGACCAACAAGTCGCAATTCCCGGAGTTAAACATATTATTGCTGTAAGTTCGGGCAAGGGTGGTGTTGGAAAAAGCACAGTTGCCACTAATTTAGCCACGGCACTTGGACAAAAAAATAAAGTGGGTTTGCTGGATGCAGATATCTACGGTCCGAGCATTCCTCGTATGTTAGGAACTCTTCACCAAAAACCTGGTATCAACTCGGCCCAAAAACTCGAACCAGTGCAAAGATATGGCATCAAGCTCATGAGCATTGGATTTTTGATCGAAGAAAACGCGGCCGTCGTCTGGCGTGGACCTATGCTCTTTAAAGCAATGGATCAGTTCCTTCGCGATGTCGACTGGGGCGAGTTGGATTATCTGGTTGTTGATCTTCCTCCAGGAACCGGTGATGTGCAGTTGTCTTTAGCGCAAAAAGTTCCTGTGGCTGGTGCCGTGATGGTTTGTACTCCACAAAACGTGGCGCTCACGGATGTGAAGCGCGGAGTGGACATGTTCCAACGCGTGGGCATTCGCCTTCTCGGTCTTGTCGAAAACATGTCCTACATGATCAACCCTGCAAACGGTGAAAAAATTCAGATGTTCCCGAAAGGTGAGCTTGAATCCTACATGGCTTCGAAAAACATTCCGAAGATCGGCGAGATTCCTTTCAATCCCTCTGTGGGCTTAGCATGCGAGGCGGGCATCCCGATCGTCGAGAGCAATAAAAACGGCGTGGAAGCACAAGAATTTTTCCGCATCGCCGAACGCATTCGCGAACTGTTGCCAACATAAAAAAGCATTTCACTGTCCCCGCGAAATTTCAGAGGAATCTCATTCTGAGATTCAACTCTGCGAATTTATTTGAGAATCCAAAACGCATTTCTGGCAATTCGACCTTGGTCTAGGTATTCTATGAATGTCGATGACATGAGGCCCGGTTCATTCCGCTCTGAGGGCCGGCAAAGGGAGGGATTGTCATGATGAATCGCAAACGCGATCACAACGATAAGTCACCGAAGTGACGATGCGGGAAAAAGTTAAGACTCTAGAATGGTTCATTCAACCCAGGAAACTTATAGGAGGTTCCTAGCGGTAATTCTCTAAGGATTTAGATCCTTCTTTTGCCTCAAGGTAAACCATCGGAAACGGTGGGACACAAAGCTACAGGGGCTACAGCTCGAGAAACTTATGAGCTACGCCAGCCAGTCTGCCAAAGGTAATGAGTCACCCGAGGAATAGGTGAAGCAAATGGAAGGTCAATGTTCGAAAAAATTCTATCACGGATTGGTTTCATTCCCCTAGCCTATGAGTTATTAGGATTATTTCTCATAGGCACTTTTTTTTGTGCCTACCCAGACTAAGGTTCAGCCAAAGTCTTCTTCAACAAAGCCAGAAATTCATCGGCCGACGCATCGTAACCTTCAATCGTTTTTAAAATCTCGCCCTCTTTATTCAGCAAAATAATATTATTCGAATGAACATAGGCACCGCCCTCTAAACGTTTGTATTGGACGCCCAAGAGCCCCGCAAGCTCTGCCACGGCCGTGTTATCCCCCCGATAGATATTCCACTGCGAGGAAGCTATTTTGTACTTCTTAGTAAAAGCCTTCAAAGCATCGGGGGTGTCTCGTTCGTGATCAAAAGAGAACAAATCCACTCCGACCTTTTCAGTTTCCTTGGCAGAAAGCTTCGAGAGGAAATGCTTTACATCCCCTACCAGCATCGGGCACGCGGAAGTGCACTGAGTGAAAACCATCGATACGATTCGCACCCGCCCCTTCAAGCTTGAAAACTCCACGGTTTTGCCCTCTTGATTGGTCCACTTTCCTTGCAAGTGATAGACTGAGTTCGGGCTGAGCGCCTGGGCGCTCAACGAGACGAACAACAAAATACCTACACCGAATGATTTCATGGCTGAATATCCTTTCCACAACGGAAACCTAAATTCTCAGTGACGTAATTTCCTTTAAGACTGCTGCGAAAAGCAAAGCGCATAAAGGTCGCATACTCCTCAGTCGAAGCGGCCCCGAGGGAACCACTGCCACAGAAGAGATTTTTCTCGCGGCTATTGTCCGAGCGAGAATCGCCTTTGATCATCACCGAAGCATAGTCTTCGACCCATTCCCAAATAAGCCCGTGCATATCGTAAACGCCGAACTTGTTGGCTTTGCCTTTTTTAATGGCGCTCAATTGTGAGTTTGGTCGTCCGTACCATTCTAGGATGATATCTGCGTTGGCAGGATTGTCGCTATCGCTAGCATACTCCCACTCGTTCACGGTCAACAGACGTTTGCCCTTGGCCTCGCAGTACTTTCTCGCGGCAAACCACGAGACTGAAACCACCGGGTGCTTTTCTTGACCCTCGGGAATCGCATTAGCGCTGGGCCAGCTTTGGAGGTAATTCGCAGTTGCAAAGACGGTCGGCACTGCCGATTTTTTCCACTCGGGGTTTTTCTGCACAAACTCCAAAAAGTCCTTATTTGTAACGGGAAACTTATCAATGAAAAAGGAACTTATCTGTGCGAGCTCCTTTTGGTCTTTTTCTTTATAGAATAATTTGTAAGCGCCAGCTTTGACTTCCACCATGCCGGGAGGGGGAGCGATCGCCCCTGCCTCGCCGGTCATCATCAGAATAAAAATCAGCACCCGTAATTTCATAACCTATTTTCCGCGAACAGCTTTTACTTCTTTCATATTCACGAGGTCGCCTTTGTTACCCCATGAGTTACGAACATAAGTCAGGACGTTGGCAACATCATCATCGCTCAAGCCCAATGCCGGCATCACACCATTGTAAGTTTGCCCGTTCACAGTCACGTTTCCAGTGAGGCCATTAAGAACAACACCGATGGCTCTCTTTTTATCTTTCATCAAGTAATCAGATTTTGCCAGTGGCGGGAAGGCATTTGGAATTCCCTCGCCCTGAAGTTGATGGCAGGCCGCGCAGTTTTGAGCAAAAACGGTTTTACCAGCTTCCATACGCTGAGCAAAAGTCTTTTCAACGATTTCTTCTTTCTTCTCAGACACTGGAAGTTCTTGGATCGCACCGCCTTCTGGGAGGTAGATTCCATCCTCAGTTTTACCGCTGTAAATTGTCGCGTCTTTGTCGCCTTCGACTTTCAGCATTGCCAAGGCCCCTTTGTTAAAGGCACGGAAAATCGAATGATCCACCAAGATGTAAGTGGCGGGGATCTCAGTTTTGAATTCGACAATCGCAGAACCACCTGCCGGAATCAAAGTTGTTTGGACGTTTTTCTGGCTTGGGATCACGCCCCCTTCAGTGTAGACCTGATCAAAGATCTCACCGATGACGTGAAATGAAGACACCAAGTTTGGTCCACCGTTACCGACGTACATACGAATCGACTCACCTGCTTTAGCCTTCAAAGCATTTTCATTAGTCAACGCACCAACCGAACCGTTAAATACAACATAGTCTGGTTGTTCTTTCACGGCTTTGCTCATATCAAATGGTTGCAAGCCACGCGCACCATATTTGCCTTTAGTATAGAACTCACTCTGGAAAATGTAGAATTCCTTATCCACGGGTGGCATGCCTTTTTCGGGTTCCACAAAAATCAGACCATACATCCCATTGGCAATATGCATCCCCACAGGAGCCGTTGCGCAATGATAAACGTAAAGCCCCGCCTTGAGTGCGCGGAAAGAGAATGTTGAGCTATGCCCAGGAGCAGTGAAAGATCCTTCGGCGCCACCGCCTTGACCAGTCACTGCGTGAAGGTCAATATTGTGTGGCATTTTGTTGCCAGGGTGATTTGCTAAAGTAAAGTCGACATAGTCCCCTTCACGTATACGAATGAAAGGTCCCGGAACGGAGCCTCCGAAAGTCCAAAAAGTATACTCCACTCCGTCTGCCAATCTTTTAACAACTTCTTTTGTTTCAAGATGGATCTTCACGCGCGCTGGCTTTTTGCGAGTGATGGGGGGTGGAACTTCTGGGGCGTGTGTTATGACGGCCTTCTCCACAGGGAGAGAGTTAATATCGATCTTTTCCGCACTCCAAGCAGTTTCCAGTGCTAGAATGACAGCAACCGATGAGACAAGTTTCAGGGTTTTCATTTGAGCCTCCGATGACAATAGATTAATATAGTTTGCATATAAGCAAATTGATTTGAATCAAAATTGTTGAAACACGTCTCCCAAGGAGAGAGCTTGTGACAAAAAGTCCCAATCCCGCACTTTTTAAAACCCGCCCTACAGACAATTGTCCTATTTGCTCGACTCAAGAAGAGACAGTGACAGACGAAGTTCTGAAAAGAATTCAGCAAAGAGTCTACCCTAAGGGAACTATTATTTTCAGCCAAGAGCAGGCCAGCAACGGGCTCTTTCTGATTTACAAAGGCACTGTCAAAGTGTCGCGCATTTCGCCAGCGGGAAAAGAAATTATCATTGAAATTTTGGGCCCTGGAAAAACTTTTGGCGAGGGCAGCCTCTTTGGCAACGGCCAACACTCCGATACCGCCATCACGGCCGAGAACGCGGAATTGTTTTTCATTCCTAAAGATGATTTTAAAAAACTCCTGGTAGACCATCCTCAACTTTATCAAAATGTTCTCCAGAGCTTGGTGCAATGGATGGACAAGCTCAATGCAGTGATTGAAAATATTAACATTTCGTCAGCTAAAGACCGAGTCTATGCCTACCTTATGAAAATGCAAAAAGAACAACAGCGACCCCTGATCCATCTCACGGGTAAAAAACACGAGGTCGCGTTGATGTTGGGACTTCGCCCCGAGACTTTTTCTCGCACTCTGGCGGAACTCGAGACCGAAGGTGTGATTAAAATGAATCACAAGCAGATTCAGATCCTGGTTTCTAAAGAAGCTTAAAATAAAAACTTCGACCTCAAAATCAATCGCTAGTGAGATAGATCAGGGATTCACACAATCCCTAGTGTGTTTCTTACACGAATGGGTATCGTCAGACTATCGGAGGCGATCCCATGAAGGTCTACAAGTTCGATATTCTATTCCAAGAAGTTCCCGGTCACATCAGTCTAGGTTTTTATGTGTGCGGCTGTCCCCTGCGCTGTCGCGGTTGTCACTCACCTGAACTTTGGTTCGAGCATAACGGCTTTACTCTGACCGATTCTCTTTTTCAATCTCTGCTGGATAAGTATATCGGCAAAATCAGCTGCGTGGTTTTCCTGGGCGGCGAATGGTGCACCCAAGAATTGATTCGCTTTTTGCGCCTTGCCGAGAGTAAAAACCTAAAGACCGCTCTCTATACAGGACATGAAGACGCCTCTGAAAACATCAAAGCCCACTTGCATTATTTGAAATGCGGTCCGTGGATTGCCGCGCGTGGCGGTCTTTCCTCGCCGACAACCAATCAGATTTTCTGGGATGTAAAAAATAAAATAAAACTCAATCACTTGTTTCAACAAGCTGAGCAACAAAAGGAGACCCCATGATGGTTCGACTCTCTGCTGAACAGATTCAGCAAAAAAAGGATTTTATAAACGCCTACCTTCGCGCCGCCAATGCGGCGGATGGCTCACGGCTCGACGCCAATGCCAATGTGACCCACAAGAACGTGGCTACCCTCGAGGCCGAGATTAATAAGGATATCAATATCCAGGTCAATCGCGCGCTTGTTGCCGATAAGGTCTCGCAACTCTTTGGTGCAGATCTTAGTAAAGAATATCTGCGCCAGATCGAAGAGCATGAAATCTATGTGCACGATGAAACATCTTTGAAACCGTACTGCGCTTCGATCTCGATGTATCCATTGTTGCTTGAGGGGCTCAAGGGGCTTGGAGGTGAATCTGCTGCGCCAAGACATCTTGAAAGTTTTTGCGGTTGTTTTGTGAATTTAGTCTTTGCTATTTCATCACAATTTGCTGGTGCGGTCGCCACGGTGGAATGGATCATGTACTTTGATCACTTCGCTCGCAAAGACTACGGCGATAACTACTTGGAAACCCATCCGCAACTGATCAACAATCACTTGCAACACGTGGTCTATGCACTCAATCAACCGGCTGCGGCTCGAGGCTATCAATCGGTCTTCTGGAATATCTCCGCCTATGACGAATACTATTTCAAATCTCTCTTCGGAGATTTTGTTTTCCCAACAGGAGAAAAACCAGTTTGGGCGAGTGTTCAAAAACTGCAGAAGCATTTTATGTCCTGGTTCAATGAGGAAAGAAAAAAAGCTATTCTGACCTTTCCGGTAGTGACCGCCGCCATGCTTGTCGACAACGGGGTTCCGAAAGACAGCGACTTCTCAGCCATGTGCGCGCGCGAGCTCAGCCAAGGTAATAGTTTCTTTATGTACATGAGCACTTCGGCCGACAGTCTGGCTAGCTGCTGCCGTTTGCGCAATGAGATTTCCGACAACACCTTTAGTTACTCGCTGGGGGCCGGCGGTGTCGCAACCGGATCTATCAATGTCATCACGATCAATATGAATCGCTTGGTGCAGAAAAAAATAGATTTGCAGACGACGGTGGAGAAAGTGCAAAAATATCAGGTCGCTTATCGTCACCTGATGCAGGAATATTTCGAAAGCGGACTGCTCACTGCTTACAGCGCAGGTTTTATCACACTCGAGAAACAATTCCTCACAATAGGCATCAACGGCATGGCCGAGGCCGCGGAATCTCTAGGATTTCGCGTTGGCAACAACCAAGCTTATAAAGATTTCGTGCGTGAAAATCTCAAAGTCATATATGAAGCCAACAAGCAGGCCAAAAAGACCTATCATTATATGTTCAACACAGAGTTCGTACCTGCCGAAAACCTCGGCGTGAAAAATGCTCAATGGGACCAACGCGATGGTTTGATCGTGCCAAGAGATTGCTACAACTCTTATTTCTACGTTGTCGAAGATGAGTCCATCAATGCCCTCGACAAAATGGAGTTGCATGGACACGAGATGATGCAGTATCTCGACGGAGGCTCCGCTCTACATTTGAATCTCGAGGAAAAATTAACGGCTGAAGGATTTCATAAGCTGATCAAAGCGGCAGCGCTATCGGGCTGCAACTACTGGTGCGTAAATATTAAAATCACCATTTGCAATGAGTGCGAACACCTTGACAAGCGCACGCTGTATGCCTGCCCCAAATGTGGCAGCGAAAACGTCGACCATGCCACTCGCGTGATTGGGTATCTGAAGCGAATCTCAAATTTCAGCGCAGCTCGCCGCAAAGAGGCCGCGCGAAGATTCTATCATGTTACGACATCGGCTTCAGACGCAGAATCTTCGGCAAAAACACGCCACCCCATACGAGCAGTCCTAGAATCCATGCATACGATGCATAGATCAGATGCGACTGGTAAATTTGCGGAGCAAAGCCCGCTGACAGGCGTGTAAGTCCGGCAAGGATCACCAGAAGAGCTCCTAAAAGCAAGGCTTTGGAGCTCTTCTCTAGATTCATATCATGCTTACCATGAGACAAACACACGCGAGTTGCAATCATCAAAGTCATCAAGGCAAGACCCGACACAAAGATCACATGCAGAAGATGAATACGATAGTCCGGGAACAGGGCGACTCCCCACTGACCTAATATTAAAAACCATGCGGAAACCCATAGCCAGAAAGCCTGGCGGTCTTTCCGTTTGGGCAGCTTGTACAAATGCCAGAAGTTCAATCCGATCACGGAATAAACCACAGCACGCAAAATATTGGCCACTTGCGGATGATAGAAAACTTCCAAAATATAGCTTAAGAAATAAACGATGGCTAAAGTCACAAATACTTTCAACTTTGGTGGCAAGCGGCCTTCCAAAGGCATTGGCACCCACCCAAAAAGTGCTGGAATCAAACGACTGCCGACTCCCATCACCAACGAAAGGATATAAGCCTGCAGAAAAAACAAGCGTCCGAGATTAAAAATATTACCGGGCACATTGACGAATTCAGCGCCAAGAAGAATCCCATTGCCAATCAGACCCGAAATCAAACCAAAGCCAACGAACACAAAAGCATCCGGTGGATTTGCTTTCCGCGCGAGAAAGCGACGGCACAGGTACTGAATCAGAAACAAAAATAACAAAAGATCAACGACGTAAAAAAATATCTTTCCGGCGACAACGACACTTACCAAAAGCAATGCGATCAAGCCCTGGGCCGTATATTGCTCCCAAAGCTGCGGCCCGAAGGACTCTGTAAAGCGCGGAGCCGCCGTCATCAGAAAGCCGCAAACAAAACAAAGTAGAAATCCCCCCATCATCACTTCAGGATGAATCAAACCGGGATAAGCCACCAGTTGGTGCGGGAATAAGAGCCACAGCAGGACTCCCCAAATTCCGAGAAGCCAGCCTGCGGGGAAAAAGTATCTATAACCATCTATGGGTGCAGCCATAAGAACCTCACTTCAAGGACTAATGTATCAAATAAAAGAACACTAAAATATGATCTGGATCATGTTTTTCCAGTCCATGTCAGGGCATTCTTTGAGTAAGGAGGCCGCAATGCCTGACAATTCGGTCCTACGTAAACTACAAAGTTTCGATTGTTTTCAAAAAATCTCTGATCTGGATCTTGCGACCATTGCCTCCAGGGCCGAGCTCATTCATATAAATCACAGCAGAACGCTGTTCAAAGAGGGCACGGAGATTGATGCCGTCTATCTAATTTTATATGGGTCTTTCAAAATTCAACAAAAAGCCCGTAATGAAGAGGCCGTCGTTTTCTCCTTTTTAAGCCGCGGCGATTTTCTGGGTATTGCAATGGCCGGTCTGCAAAATGCCCTCTATCCGGCATCTGCCATCGCCAACGAAGAAAGTGCCGTACTAAAATTTCCGTTGAAGTTCTATAACGACACTCTCCTGCAACACCCCCTATTGAGAGCCGTCATTAATCAGCAAATTGCCGATCGCTTTTTTGAATTTCAAAACGATCGATGCATGTCCAGAGCGCGGACACCACAAAAGCTCGCGGACCTTCTGCTGCGCACTCTGGACCGTCAGCCAAAAGGACATGGAAATCGTATCAGCATTCCTCTGACCCGCTATGATATGGCCCGCAAAATCGGCTCTCAAGCAGAAACGGTCATCCGCTTTATCAGCGAATGGACCAAGAACGGATGGATACGCACGGAAGACAAGCATATCGAAATTCTGAATCGCCCTAAACTGGAGGAATTTCTCAATGAAAAAACTTCTCGCAGATCTTCGCGATCAACATCGATTTATTCTGCAGCTACTCGAGGACCCTGAAAAACTTTTGGAGCTGATTCACTTTCTCGAAGAAGTTCATCATCCTCTCGAGGAAGAAGTGCTCTTCCCAGTTCTCAGCAAAACCTCGTGGCTATGCCAGGGAGGTCCGCGCTGCTCATTGCATATGGGAATCAGAATAGAACAAGATCCTCTCGGCAAAATTGAAAAACACCTCGCCGATTTCTCACAGAAGTCCGGATGGCGCGCAAACCCCAGTCAAGATCCCTCATGGCTTTCTCAGCAAAGCCCGCTGAGCATTCCAATGGAAGAGCATGCCGTCAGCCACCGCCTGGCGGACGCGCTCAAGGAGCTTCGTAAAGACCGCGAGAGCGCGCTCTATCGGGAATTTTTTCCGCTTCTTTACAATGATTTCTGTCAGCTCTTGAAAATGCACATCGACAAAGAGGACCATTGCCTCTTCGTCATGTGCGAAATGAATTTGAAATAGCTCTTAAATCTAAGAGCCACAGAAACCGCAGCAACCTTCCTTGGGCTTTTTAGTTAAGCGCAAGCGCCAGGTTTTTGGACCTTGCTCGAGATACTCGTAGGCAAATTGTTCGGGACGAACTTCTTGAAACTGTCTCAACAATGGAATGGGGTCGTGATTATTCACAATCACAAGACTCTCACCACTTTCCAGATTATCAAAACTTTGAAAAATAAAGCCGTGTCGTTCCCGCGGTGGGATCGATTGGGCTTCGATGACAAACTCTTTCATAGACGACTCCTCTTACTTTAAAAAAGCTTAAGGGGTGCTGAAAGAATCTTCCTTGATCCCAATCAATTTATGTCATTTTGAAAAATAATTTAGGCCTTCTTATTCCAAGAAGCACACCAGCCGTTACCAACAACCAATTTGCCGGCAAAAATGGTGCAAGTGCCTACTTCTTTCCCATTGCGATCTTCTTTCTTTGCATAGAAGCCGCAGGTCGCACATTTATTACCTTTGGCATCAGCCGCTTTGGTATTGTCTTCAACGTATTTCACAGCCTTCGCGACGGAGTCATTTGGATCGACCATCGGCATACTTCCTGCTGCCGCTGGGTTTGTGCCGCCAGTTGGAGCCGCTTTACGTCTTTTCTCTTCAGCCCCTGCTTTGGAAGAAAAAACTCCATTTAAAACAGTCGGTGCCACCACAGTGACGCCCGCAATTGAAGCGGCAACTTTGAAAAACTCACGACGATTTAAACTTTTACTCATTCGATAGCCTCCGTTTATTTACTTCAGTCATACTAAGCGTTTTCATTTAATTTTCAATTGAAAACCACAAAAAGCATGACTGAGATAAGCACTGAGGCAGATATCTATTCTGCGGCAACCGCTATAGGGATAAAGATCTTCGCCCCCACAAAGAGCTATCAATAAAGTGGTCGTATCATTTTTAGATTTACAGATATACGGCACTTTGCAGGGTCGCTCTCTTCAGCTCCGGTGTCGCATGAATGCGGTTGGTCGACCCTACCTCGCAAATAGAAAAGACCGCCTATCGGCGGTCTTTTCTATTCAATGGTCTCTTCAGACAAAAGTTATTTTGTTAAATAGAATACAAAAGTTTTTTTGGATCCATTGTACTTCGCTAAACATGCTGGCTTCGCCGTGCTCGTCGTGATTTCTGACGAAGTGTAGGTTGCAATAAGCTTAGTATCGCTCACCTTCTTAATCGACAGTCCGCCGGTGTCAATGACTCGGCAATTCACCCAGCTGTTGCCGTTAACTTGGACACCTTGATAGTGCTCTTGACGCGTCAATATAGCCCCGCCATCGCCCTCGGGCAGAGGTTTATATTGATCGAAAAAGATGAGCTTGTTAGGCCGGAAATCCTTCTTAACAAATTGGGCAGGATCCGAAGTGGACCAGTCTGTATCAACCTTTGGCATACAATAGTTATTTGAGTCAGCCAAACCTGAGCGCCAGTAGTAATCTGCGTAACATTGTAGTTGGGAAATCCCAGTCAAGGAACTATCAGAGCATAAAGTGCCCGCACTAATATTAGTTAATTGAGCGTAATTGAAATTGTGAGCGAGATTTGTATCAGGTGTATAAACGCTTCCTGACTTTGTTGCCACCGCATATTTATTTGAACAGTGAACAGCCACTGAGGCGCTGTTGATAGTGGCGTTGCCTGAACAACTCATCGATCTAATTCCATTGGAGTCCACAGATGGTGAACCTGGGCAAGTTATGCCGGACCAGTCTGTTAAGTTCACAGAGGAACCATCGCTGTCTTTGGTGCATCCGCCGCCAATGCCCAACTGGTAATAAGAGGACGAATCAGGTCCGCAAACCCAGGCATTACTATAGGTTGTTCCCCCAATACTGACGTCACTTGGCGCGCAACCGAGTTGGGTTTGATGCTGTAAAGTCGCCGTGCTCATCTTCCAGTTTTCAGTCAAGGTCACTGATGAGGCACCACCTAAAGCATCGCTAAAGCCCGTTAAAGATGTTGGAAAGGAGAACTCAGAATCAGCCGCGCCATTGCTGCTGAAATCAACTCCGAGACTCGTTTTAACTGCAGCTGGGAGTCCAATCTTGGACCCGCATGCAGCGTATGAAGAGGCACTTTCCCATACCTGCAGCCCATGAATAGGACTGCCATCAGCAACTTTTGTCCCGGACCAGATTTTCAGATAAATCTGCTGGCCATCTGGCGGACCATTGCAGGTATTACTCTGGTTTTCTGCTTGAGTGCATGTACTGCGAACTCCGCTGGGCAAAGTAAAGTCGACGGAGCTAATGGTCCATGCGCCCGTCGGATCAAAAATGCTGGCCACGGCGGTGCTGGCAATAGAACTTGCAATCGCTGATGCTGGAACGGTTACTTCTCCAGCGTCAGGATCGAATGTTACTGTTCCCATATTTAAATCACTGGTGGGCGTCACTGTGGTGCTAATATCCGCATTTCCGTTCATATCTTTTGAATTAGTATCTTTAATGAGAAAATCACCTTTATTGGCGCCATTGGCATCAACAAGGTAACATTTCATTGGCTGTCCAGCCGCACCGGCAATGGAAACGCTAAAGGACCCGTCCGTGCCCACCGCACTTGTCCCAGTTAAAAAAGGCGCGGTTGTGGTCGCGCAAATGACATTATAGTCTGAAACGGCCAAAGAGTCGTTTTCGCTGTCACCATTGACGGCCTTCATTTGCATGACACTTAGACTTGCGGCCGAGTTATTTAAACTCAATGTTCCGCTGACTCCAATTGCTGTCGTCGCAGTTCCTCCATCGGAGCTTGTCGAGCAGTTGACCAGCAAAGCTAGGGCTGCGGTCAACATCAGTAGCATATTGCATTTGTTCATGAGACCTCCTTGTACTTTCTTCGAATCACATTCGATAAATATTTTATCGGTTGAAAACTTCTAAAAAATCAGCATTTTAACCAAAAAAATTAAATATCAAATCGTCTCGAAATAGATGTTGCGGAAATCACCCACAAGGAGGTTTAGCTGTGGAGACTCCGTCTCGGAATCAACACGTATTTTCAACACACGTATCCCTTTGATGCAGAGATAAAAAAATGTATTTAAAACTGATCCCATAGGCTGTGCTTAGCCCAAGGATTTAAAGAGAAGGTCCTGATCCGGATCTTCTCTTTTTCTTTCCGGATCCCGGAGACTCCGGCCGTTCAACTCTCCATATTTTCCTTCTGATCCTTAGCCCCAGTTTTGCTTTAAGTGTGTTTTTAATGAAACCCCAAAGCTTTATAAAACACTCATTTTGCCCCCGTTGTAGAAGTAAGGATATTATCAAGCGGGGAAGCTTCTATCGGAAAATCACTAAATCCTACCACCAAAGACACTCCTGCAAGGACTGCAAGAGGACCTTCTCCTCAAGAACGAATTCTCTAACTTACAAACAAAAAAGACCTGATATTAATTATCCCCTCTTTAAGCTTTTAACCTCAGGGGTCACTCTCTGGGGGTCGGCGAGAATCTTAAAAGTAAAGTACACAAGTGCATTTAAGAAGTTTTTGTGGCTCACAGATAAAGCAAAAGAGTATCACGATCAGCAACAGTTCCTGGTTAAAGAACTCCAATTTGATGAAATGGAATCTATCGAACACACAAAACTAAAACCCCTGACAATTGCGTTAGCTGTGAGCGAGGATTATAAAATCTTAGGCGCTAAGGTAGGCACCATTCCAGCTAAAGGACCTCTCTCGGAAATTGCTTATAAAAAATATGGCCCAAGACAAAACGAATCTACGACTAAAATCAAAGAGCTTTTATCTGAGCTAAAGCCAAAGCTGCAGTCCCCACCAGTTCTAATAAAGTCCGATAAAAAACCCTCGTATAGTACTATTGTAAAAGAAATATTTAATGATACTCCCTATGAACAGTACCTCTCACGTGGCAACAAAGAAAAAAAACGAGAGATGAAATACCAAAAACAAGAAAAGGCAATCTTTGATCCCCTCTTTGCATTAAACCAAAGATGCGCAAAGTTAAGGGCTGATATCAAACGCCTGACAAGAAGATCCTGGTGTACAACCAAAAAGAAAGAGCATTTAGAGCGACACCTGATACTTTATATTGCACACAACAATCAATACCCATTCCTCGCGTAATAAACGCATGCGCGCAAAAGAAAAATCTAATTTCACAATCAGTGTTTCGGAGCAAATTTATAGGCGAAAGCCAGGGGGTTTGCTTGACGTAGGGGCTTCACTCGGCGCCACTATGGCGCGTATCTGCCTCCTTTAGGAGGCAGACGAGTGCGGCCAGGGATGGCCGACCCCGAAGGCAAGTAAACCCCCTGGCTTTTGACTTTAAATCCTTGGGCTAAGCACAGCCTATGGGATCAGTTTTAATGGTTCATCGACTCGTCACTACTTACTCAGCAGCCACCGCTTGCGGAATAAAGATCTTCGCGCCAACATAGAGCTTCGAAGGATTAATCTTCTTATTCGAATTCTGAATCGAAGCGAGAGAAACCTTATACTTCCCAGCGATGCTAGCGAGATTATCGCCTTTTCTAACAACGTGATACTTCGACTTCAACGCCACCTTATTCTTAGCTGATACGGTACGTTTCGCGCCATCGTTCGAAGTGTTCTCGGTGTTACCAGGGATCTGCAAGCGGATGCCGACTTTCAACATACGACCGCGGCGAATGTTGTTCGCGCGTTTCAGTTGCGTGATGCTAACCGAGTACTTCTTAGCAATAGATGACAACGTATCACCGGATTGAACCGTATAGAAGCGGCCATTACCCGCCTCTGTGGTCGGCGTTGCCGACGCCGCAACTGCAGGTTCTTTGCCCGAAGATTTCTTCTTAGCGACAACGACTTTACGATTTGAAGCAACCGGCGTGCGGTCCGGAACGTAGAGCTTCATGCCCACGCTCAAACGCTTGCCTTTAGGAATATCATTCAAGTCGCGAAGGTAGGCCACCGTTGTGCGGTACTTACGAGCTACGCTGTGCAAACTATCCCCGCGACGGATACGGTAAACTTGCGTGTCCCCCGCATCAGCAACGAACTCGACTTTTTCAACGATACTCTCGTTCGCCGCCACTGTAGCTTGCTCCGCTGTTCCTGGTGGAATACGAAGTTCCAATTTATTTTCGGCCTTCATCGGCGCAATCTCGCCCTTATACTTTGGATTCAAGTCTTTGAAGTCTTCGTAGTTGATGCCCATTTTCTCGGCCATCACGCGAAGATTTACTGGTTTATCCAAAGTAACGTGGTCGAACTCGATCGGAGTCATGTAATCGATCTCGCCAAAGCCATACTTATCTGGATCTTTTGCGATGAGTTTTGCCGCGATAAACTTAGGAATGTAGTGAATGGTTTCTTTAGGGAAACGTTTTTTCTTAGCCAATTCCCAGAAGTCGCGCGTGTAGTGGTTCATCACTTCGCGCTTCACACGGTTTTCACCGACGTTGTAAGACGCCATTGCCAAATACCAAGAACCGAAAACGCTATAAAGACCTTTGAAGTACTCTGCGGCGGCTTGAGTCGCCAAAACAGGATCTTTGCGCTCATCCACCATGGTGTTGATTTCCAAACCATAGCGCTTGCCAGTCCCGCGGATGAATTGCCAGTAACCCACAGCCGCTGCATGCGAACGCGCTTGCGTGTTGAAACCGGATTCGATCAAAGCAATGTAAAACAGATCTTCAGGCAGACCGTTGTCTTTCAAAACTTTCTTCATCAATTTTTCGTAACGAGTAGAACGCGCCAAATAGCGTTCCATGTGACGACGGCCACGGCCTTGGAAATAAGAAATCCATTGCTCAACCAGGGGATTTACTTCTGTCGGAATAGATTCCAATTCTTGATCTACGACTTGCGGACCTTCAGCATCTTTCACGCGGAATGAATCCAAATCCTTCAGCTGAGTAGCGTTTTCATCTGTGCCGGTTGCGGCCGCTGTGGTCACTGCTGCTGCAGGGTCTTTGCTGTCTGGCGAAGAGGCTTTGTGAGCGCAAGCGCTCAAAAGTGCCAGGACCAACGTCAAGGTAATATACTTCCGCATGAATCCTCCGAATACTTTCCAGGCTACAAAAAGGACTCGGGATTATCAATAAAACATCACTTGATGTTGGCTTTTTTGCTGTGCAGATCCTGCCAAAGGACTAGGTTCCAATCCACTTTCGTGGAGTCCAGCAATTTGTAAAGCAACGTGTTGCGCAGAATCGCCTTAATATAGAAGCTTGTTTCTGTCCACGGCAGCTCATCAAACCATATTTCATCCATCGGACTTGAAGATGGTTTTGTTAAAAGATCTTTTACTTCGTCACGCGCTTCTACGAAGATTTTCATTTTCGTCGGGCCCGCGTTATAAGCCCCCAGAGCGAAAGGCACGCTGAAAGAAAATTGATCCAACATCATTGAAATATAAGTCGTTCCGAGAGGAATATTGATCTCCGGACGGAAAACATCTTCTGGAAATTCCAGTTTTTTTATTCCCAAACGACGTGCGACATCTTGAGCCGTCGGCGGAATCAACTGCATCAAACCTTGGGCATTGGACGTTGACAGGGCACGAATGCCAAACGCGCTTTCTTGACGAATGAGGCTGCGAATCAAAATAGGATTCAGATTATATTTTTTCGCTTCGGATTCAATCCAAGGTGAAAACGCCCTGGGATAGACGTACGACAAAACTTCCGGGCTGCGCAAAGAGTTTTCCAAATCCATCGCATCACTCAACCAGCGAATCGCCGGTGGAAATTGAAAACTCTTGGACATGAATTTAGCATATTGCACTTCGAGCCAAGGATTTTTTATCACCGGCAGCATTTGCACTTCGGATTGCGCCTCTAGGAGCCAACCCGCTTTGGTGAGAGCCTTGAAACGGTTCCAAGATTTTTTTTGCTCGCCGTAAAGCCACATGTCACTGGTATTTGCTGGAATCGTTGAGGTCGCGTGAGGCCACACGTACTCGCCTTTATTGGTCTCTGCGGTCAAACGCAGGCCATAGTAAGAAAAAGGATACTTCTCGATCAGAGTTTTCGCTTCGGCGGTGGAACGGTCTTTTTCTTTATCGATGTTTTCAAGACTGCGCACCAACCAATAGCGCGCCGAAAGATCATAGCGATCTTTCTTTTGCGCCAGTAATCTTTCGAATTGTGATTTGGCGGTGGCATAATTTCGCAGGCGCAAGCTAATCAACCCCGAGCGCAACATCGCTTCGGCCGCTTCGTCCGTTCCCGCATGAAACTCAATCAGCTTTGCAAAATGCAGCTGCGCGCGCTCGTACTGCCCCACGAGATGCGCCGACCGCCCCGCAATCCAATACAACAATGTCGCCTGTTGGCTGTGATGCAGGTCTTTCAGCGCGCTTTCCGCAAAAATCAGCGCCTGATCATAGTCCGCGCGTCGATGTAGAGTCTGAGCCCATTCCGCCCGGCGCATGGAATCGATCTTTTCAAGCTCCGCAAAACCCCTTTCATCTTTTTCATCACTCGGGCTGCCTTCAAAAATCTGTTGATAGATTTCCACCGGCTTGTCACGCAGACGGCGCGCCACTTTGCTGCCAGCGTATTCCGTCTGAATCACGACGGAAGTTTTCAAGGCGCTCATCAGGTCGCCGGCTTTAAGGCTCTTATTCATTTTTTCTTCGAGCGCCGCTTCGGCGCCTTCGTTTTCAAGCACACCTTCAATCGCTGGTGACATTGTATTGAATTTCAAACCCAAAGTGTTTTTGACCGCCTCAAAGCGATCGCGCGTTGGCTTGACATCTTTAAGCTGCAAGCTCTGCTCATAAAAATACAAAGCCTTTTGATTTTCTTTTTTCTTTTCAGCAAACTCGCCAGAATAGAACAACAAACTCGCGCGAGCATCCCGTGGCAATTGCTCTTCATAATTGAGAAGCTCATTGACCCGCGCCGGAGTCCGGCTGATCTCAAGCAAACTCATTGAAGCTGTCACATAATCTTGCCACAAGGCCGTTCGCCAAGGGCCGTCGTTGATCAGATCTTTATGTTTGTGAATCCACTCGACAGGCTTTTGTAAGGATTTTTTGGTTTTATCGTTTTCCGTATTTTTAATTTCGCACTTCAACCAGCTGGAGGCAATCCATGGCTGAATGTCTTTGTTCGAAGCAATCACCTTAGGGCCAAGGCCAGCGCATTCTTTCCAGCGCTTTTTGATTTCAAAATACTTCATACGCGACAAAACCGACAGCGAAGCTTCTTTGGTTTTAGGATCCAGGTCATACAGATTCATTGCTGAGATCTTTTGCAATTCTTTGGCAAGATCCACTTTCAACGCATCGCCATTCGCCGCCACGCTTAACTGTGAAAAAAGCAAAGAACCTAAAATGAATCCCGGAAAACGCATACCCGCCTACTTCTGTTCGAAAGTGTACAGTTCATGATCTAAAGCTTCGCCCACTTTTAACAGGTTTTTAGGAGGAAAAGGAAGTTTTTCTCGACGCTTTTCCAGGGTTCCGCTGTAAATCCACTTCACCTGGTCTTTAGGTAAGTCATTCACTGCGGCCTCTTCAGCGTTGTAGACACGATTCAACAGATTCTCACGCAAGGTGTAATTGTAACCATGGGACCAGACATGACCTGGATAGCCCATAAATAACTTCATTCCGAGGAGCATCACAGGATGATCGTAGGACTGCGTAATCATCACGGCCTCATTCACGTCGCGGTCTTTCATCAAAACGGCCGCTTTATTGAGTTCTCGCTCGGAAGCCCAAGTGGTCCCATGATAACGCACCATCGGCAAAGACAAAACAAAGATGGTGAATCCTGGCAGCAAGGCAAAGCAAACAAAGCCCCGGAACCAACGATTGCGCTCATACCATAGGAAATCGGTCATGCTCATCAGCGCAAAGAGGTAGCACCACACCAAGAGCTTGATGTTGTCCCAGTCCCACGGCGCCAAAATCAGATGCGAAAACAAAATAAAGAATCCAAAGGCCGCCGCCACCGGCACAAACTGATTCCATTTTTTCTGGCGATAGAACATTACCATGGCCGCAATCACCGCAATGATCCAGAAGCCCAGGTTCATCATCCAATAGGTGAAATAATCAACACCTTCTTGGCGGTTCCAGCCGCGCGCATTCCAGTGGATCAACGAATTCGTACCAGCCTCAGGAATCAACGCATTCAAAACAAACGGCGCGCCTAAAACAGCAGCAACCCCCACCGGGATCAGCCAGTTTTTGAGATCTCGCTTCCACAAGATAAAAAGGCCGCAGAACATACTGACAAAGAAAAACGTGTGCAAATGAAAAAAGCCGAGAGCTCCCCAAACAATACCCAGCGCGATTTTTTCAAGCATCTGAGGCTTCCATTCGCCAGCGAAATATTTTTGAATCGCGCGATAGATCAAAACCCCCGCCGGCATCGCGTACAAAAATCCCCGTTGAGTCAAAAGCACTGTCAGGAAAATATTTTTAAAATCATACGGCGCCTGTAGTTGTGACACATCCATTCCGCGAAGGCCGCCCAGCACGTTGATGCACCCACAGCTGAAAAACACTGCAAAAACCAACAGCGGCCCTCCAGCGCTATGCAAAGTGAACATCACCAACAAAAGTGCCAGCAATGTCACAACCGGCAAGTGCGTTGTGATAGGAACCCCAAGGTTTTCAAAAAAAGAATTGAAAAAATCCATTCCAAACGGATAACGGAAGCGAAAGCCGCCATAGATCGGATTTTCAGGCCAGAAGTGCAAGCCCTTAGCAACCGAACGAATGGCACTCCAATGAAAAGACATGTCGCCAAGATTGAACGGATTTTGAATCCAGTAGTTGGTCGATTTATAGAAAATCAAGAACATGGATTGAAAATAAATTCCCACGACAATCAAAGCATAAAGCAAAAACACCGGCAGGCTCACCGGCGGAACTTTAAGCTGAAGCTTGAAGGAGCGCCCCAGGTAGAAGGCCCCGCCAAACCCGGCAATCAAACTGAGCGCACTCACAGCGGGTACCAACTGCCCGACGAGCATGGAGAGAGCACAACCAAGAAGCGTACTAATAGCCAGGAATAAGAGTGAAAAAATAATCACATCGCCCCCACATCTTTTAATTCCCACGAGAAGCGATTTTGGAAGTACTCATTTTTTACGTACACCAAAATCGGGCTGCGACTTTGACGCACATCCAGCTGAAACACTTTATAGTTCTTATCCTGACCGGTCGCTTTGAGCTTCTCTTCAAGAACCTTTTGATCTTTGAAGTCGACCATGTATATGAGCGCTTCTTCTTCGACCTTGGCAGGTGCTTTAAAATAGCTCAGATTATAAAACTTCGCGAAGACAATCGGAATCGGCCAGGATTCATCGGTCGCGACTTGGACGGGTTTTTCCCGTAAAAGCGGTTGCTCTTTGATGAGATCCTGAGTTTTAGAAATAAACTCTTTCATCTGATACGTAGAATTCACGTACACATAGGGATGACCCATATCAATCGGATCGCGGTAGACGATGTTGTAGTGAATTTTAGCTTCCCATCCCAACAAGCCCGCCAAGACAACCAACACGGCGATGCGGCTGGCAGAAGAAACTCTTTTCATGATTTCTTCCATTGCTAAGCCCGAGACGATCGCAAAAGGCCAAAGGATCGAGATAATACACCACGGAGTTTTGTAAGGAATCGCAGAGTAGATAAACCACAAGAAGAATGTAAAGGTCACATAGAAGCGCATCCACTTATTGCGCGCTAAAAACGCAAAGCCCGCGAAGAAACCCACGAGCACTGCAAACTCGTACTGGCCCATGAGTTTGCTCCAATGCAGGAATTCTTTTTCGTGCCCATTGCCACCAACTCCGGTTTTCAACCACGGCATTAATGCCACAAAGAAGTCCGCCAGCCCTTTCGGGTTTCCGCCAAATCCAGAATAAACCCCGATAAAGAGCAAGAACATTGCAAAGAGCGGCATATAGACCGAGCGCTCTTGAAAGCTGGCCTTCATCGGCTTCCACCATACGACATAATTTATCCGACGACGCTCGAGAAACATCACAAGAACAAACACCGGAATCAGAGCCAAAATCAAAACCACAAAAGTTTCTTTCAAAGCCATCATGCCTAAAAGAGAACTCGCAAAGGCCCACCAGAATCTTTTAAATTCTTTTTCTAACAAATAGTGAAACGACAAAAAGCCCAACACTTGGAAGAAAACGAAAGCGGATTCATGAATTCCTGATCGGCCATAAAAACCCATCGCTGGACTGAACAACACAAACACTGCCGCCCAACGGAAGGCCTTGCGATGACTGACGGGACCAAACCACAAAATCCACAGGGTTAAAAAGGCAAAGATACTGGCAACGATTCGTGTGCTGATAAAATCAAAGCCCGTGAAGAGCTGCACAAAGTGAATCATATAAAACATCAGTGGTCCGTGATAATTCGTCGGATCGTAAGTAAAATACCCGTCCTCCAAAATTCTTTGGACGAACCACATGTTGATACTCTCGTCGAAGTGAATGGGCTTATTGTAAAGAAAGAGAAAGCGCAATATAGCCGCAAACAGCAAAAAGGTGATAGTAAGTGCGCATGCCAGTGGTTTTTCTTTGAATTTCGATAAAATTTCAGTCATGAAATCATTCTAGGTTTCGAAAGTTAGAAGGAAAAGCGAAAAATGACCCCACGGCCGCAACTCTCACTCTGCATTCCCGTCACTGCGGATTCTGGATTGATTCAGGAATTTGCCGATAATCTCACTCAATTCTTTCAAAAAATGCCTCTATTGTATGAAATTCTCTTCGCCGTGAACCCCGGGCAGGATCAAAGTCTGTCTTTATTGCAATATTTGGCGGAAAGGCAACCTCATTACACGGTTGTGAAGAATAAATCCAAGCTCAGCCGTGCTGAAAACTTGCACAATTTATTTTCCATGGCTCGCGGAGATGTGATTATTGCTTCTGACCTAGACCTTGCAGCGCCGCTCAGTGAAATCTTTAAAATGCTCGAGGTTTTCTATTCAGATCGCGAAACAGAGGTGGTCTTTGGCAATCGCTTTAAAGCCAAAAAGAATTTGGAGAACCAACAGGCCGCCGCAGATAAACTCGAACAGTTCTTCAATGCTGTGATTCACGATAAAGCCGCTTGGAAATTTGCCGATCCCTTTTGCCCAGTTGTAGGGCTGCGCCGGACGGCGTTTGAGAAAATTCAAGCGCACCTCCGAAGCAAAGGCTGGTATTGGACTCAGGAGGTGCAACGGGTTGCAATGCAACAACAGCTCAAGGCCACAGAAATTCCGCTGTACGTAGGCTCGCGAAAAGGAACAAAGCCTCCGCGATGGGAGGCTTGCAACTTACTTCACTTCGTTTTGTTCCGGATTTGAGTTGATGAGTTTTTGCAACAGGTCTTTCGCTTCGTCGACGTGCTTTGCCACTGTCGCCGGTTGCTTGTAAACACCCAGCATGTCTTCCGGCGCAAAACTCATTACTTGGAAGACTTCGTAGTTTTTAGTAATGGCATCGCCATACTCGCGACGGAGGCTCGGAGGAATGCGACTGAGCATGCGCTCAAGCTCGAGCCCCGAAGCCTCTTGACCCGAAATATTTCCAAGTACCAGGTTAAAGATATTCATCATCTCGGCACCGATGCCGCGATAGTCATTTTTCTTTAACAAACTGTCCAATTTCTTGTAGCGCTTGGCCACGAGCTCACGCAGATTCTGACGACGGCGGCCCCATCCGAGCTCCACTTTCGATCGCCATACTAAGAACAATGCGACAAGCCCGTAGATTCCTCCCCAAAAACCAGGAATCGATGCAACTTTAAATCCACTCGGTTGTTCCCAAGTTAAAATCAAGTCTGGCAACACGGTTCCTGAAAGCGCATTTGTTTTCTCTGGTGCCGCAACACTCTTGCCTGGAGTCGCCGTACTGCCGACAGTGCCTGAAGGAGCATTGGGATTGGCTTCAATATGCAGAATGATTTCTTGGGTCTGCCGGTTCACATATTTTTTAATTTGCGGATCAAAAGTACCGACACTGATTGCGGGAATACGCAGCTCACCCTCTTGACGGGGAATCAAAAGAATTTCGAATTCTTTAAAGCTACGGCCATTTTTAAAAAACTTCGCTTCGGATTTTGTATCGTAAACTTCCACTGTCTTCGGCCAGTCAATCGCCGGCAGTTCGATCAGTTTTGCGTTGCCGTTTCCTTCAAAGCGCACTTTCAAACTAAACGGCTGATTCACCAGAAAATTCTGTCCATCTGCTGCCGCATGCACATCAAACTGCCCGACCGCGCCCGAGAAATCCGAAGGACGCCCTTCTGTCGGCAACGGTTTCACATTGATTTTTACGCGTTGAGAACTTTTGGTGTACTCATAAGCTTGGCCAAAGCCATAACTAAAACCGCCTTGCCCTTGGGTCGGCAAACGCACCCGAGATTTGATTTTGTATTCATCAATGACGGCAGTACCCGCTTTGATCGGGAATAATGCATGCGAAGCCAACAAGGCCTTTTTGTAAACGACACCATTGATGATCTCTTCGCTAAACTGAATGGACGGAACTTCTTCGATAATCTCTTTCCAGAAACCTTTCAGATCCGGAAACTTCAGACGATCCAAGCTTTCCATTTGGCCGCGTGTATAGATATACCAGCTGGCGGTGACTTGCTCGCCTTCGTAGACTTCGGTTTTATCCACTTCGACTTGAATGAAGAACGCCTCGTTCGGATTGTTTGGCATAGACCGATATTGCGGATCTGCTTGAGGACGGCCGTTGTTCACTCCCGGCCCCATGCCCCCGCCAGGAGCTCCGCCGCCTGAATTTCCGCCTTGGCCACCTTGACGGCGTTGCAAGAGCTGATTGAACAGTTCTTCTTCAGCGCGATCCATTTCATCCAACATGTCTTGCCCTGGCATATTGCCAAAGCCCGGTGGCATCTGCCGGCGCATTTGTTGACGAGGATTGCCGCGACCACGACCGCCGCCACCACTGCCGGCATCGCCGACCGTCAAAGTGATCGGCTGCGTGTTGTACACCTTGCCTTCGACAACGACTTCAAACGCGCCAACACTGTAGGTCCCTTTTTTACGAGGGGTTAAGAGGTAATTATAATCTTTACGGCGCTGCACTTCGAATTGCATGCCGCCGGAGCCATTCACAAGACGCTGAGAAGTGCTGCTGGATTGCCAGCTATTCAAAAGCTCAAAACCATCCATGTCCGGCGCGCGCGGTTCTTTGACGTCAACGGATTCATCGGAACTCACAGAAACCGTGAGAGTAAAAGAATCTCCTGCGGCCATTTCATTGCGATCGACGGTGGCCTGCACATTGACCTTCGCCCACACGGGCAAAGCAAATATCACGGCTAAAAGAAAGAGACTGAAATGGCTACCAATCCTTGTCACGAGGCTGCTCCTTCACTTCTTTGCGATTGTACTCAGAACGGATTTTCTGTTCCTGCTGTTTGATCTCTCCCAAAATTTTCTTAACGTCGCCCTCAGAGAGCTCTTGGCCCTTAAATGGGCGCGGCTGATATTTTTGATTGCCTTTGTATTGCTTCGGCTGCTCTTTGTCCTTTTTGTCTTTATCGCCGTCGTCTTTTTGGTCTTTATTCTGATCCTGGTTTTGATCCTTTTTATCTTTATTTTGATCTTTGTTCTGATCTTTTTTATCTTTGTTATCTTTTTGATCCTGCTTTTGGTCTTTTTGATCTTTGTTGTCGCCACCGCCGCCTTTTTGCTCTTGCTGCTGCATTTGGATCAAAAGCTCAATATTGTGCTTGGTCTCTTTCGACGTTGGATCGATATCAAGGGCCTTTTGATAGCGCTCAAGAGCCTCATCGACTTTTTTATCTTTACCCAGCAGATGCCCTTGATTGAAGTAAGACATGAATTTTAATTCATCATTCTTGGCATACTTCTCGGCATTTTGATAAGACGGCATCGCCTTTTCCGGCTGCTGCTGTCCTTCGTAGGTCAGGCCCAAGTCCAAATGAGTCTCAGAAGAGAACGGATCAAACTCTAAAGTTTTCACATAGAGATCAAAGGCTGACGCATAATTCTGCGCTTTGAGTTGCTGATTGCCCTGACGATTCAGCTGCAAGCTTTTCAAATGCGGAAACTGCGGCGAGTACGCCCACGTCGGCGAAAACTTAATCAGCCCACTCCAGTTCAAAAAAACCAGAGACAGGATCAACATCACAACAATCAAAACCACCGCAAGTTTCTTCATACCGGCGGTACCTCATAGCGGCCCTTCCACAGACGGAAGCCCGCGCGGCGTTCACCCAAAAATAATTCAATCAAACCAAAGAGAATGCCAAACAATAAAAACAGCTGAAAACGTTCTTCGTATTGCACGGCCATCTTGGATTCAAATTCAGATTTTTCCAGCCTTTCAAGATCGCTGGCGACGTTCTTAATGTAATCACTGCCGTAAGTCGCAAAATAAAATGAACCTTCACCGGCTGAAGCGAGGGCGCGCAGTTCATCGCCTTTGACGGCGGTAATAATCGTCTGCCCCGAACGGTCTTTTTTGTTGGCTTTCCAGAAACCCATGCCGTCCTTCATCGGAATCGGCCCGCCTTTTTCAGTTCCGTAGGCTAATGTAAAGATCTTGATCCCTTGTTCTGCCAATTTTTTAGCAGCATCAATGGCGCCGGGCTCATGATCTTCACCATCAGACGCAATCAAAATCACGCGAGTCACTTTGGTTGTATCATCATCGGCCACTCCACCACGTTTAAATGAATCCACTGCCAACTTCAAAGCCGCTTCAAAACTGGTTCCCTGACTACTAACGGATGTGGGACTCAAGGATTCTAAATACATTTTTATCGCGTTTGGATCATTCGACAACGGCGACAAAATCGCGGCGGAGCCCGCAAAGGCAATCACGCCCACGCGATTTCCCGGCATGCGATCGAGCAAACGGCTTAAATCCGTCTTCGCTTGCTCAAGACGGCTCGGGCGCACATCTTCGGCAAGCATGCTCTCAGAAACGTCGACGACAAACATGATTTCAACGCCTTCGCTTTTAATTTCTTGCATGCTTTGCCCCAGCTGAGGGCGCGCCAATGCCAGCACAAAGAACAAAATCACCAGACTTTGCAAAACGCGTTTCGCATTTCGCTTCTTCGGCGACACCGAGCTCGATAAAAACGGATATAGGCGCGTGCCAATAACTTTCGCTATTTTTGCATGCGCGCGTTTTTGGAAAATCACCGCCAGCACCCACAAAAGCGGGATGGCCCAAAGGAAGTAAAACGCCATGGGATTTTCAAATCGCATTATGGCACCCTCCTTAAGAAGGTTTTCGCCAACAAAACAGCAATCAAATACAAAATCAAAGCTGCTTTCAGATATGGCGGAAACAATTCGGTGTATCGCGTGTATTTGTTCACGTCGACTTTGGTTTTTTCTAAACTATCAATTTCGCGAAAGATGCCTTCCAACGAGTCTTCTTTGGAGGCGCGGAAATACTTTCCACCAGTGTCTTTAGCCATCCGGTTCAAAAGATCATCATTCACGGTGCTATCAAACGGCTGATAAGTTTTGACTTTGTTTCCAAAAATATCACGCTGATAAATCGGAATCTTCGTCGGGCCATCTTTACCGATACCAATCGAGTAAATTTTCAAATCATAGCCTTTGGCGATCTCTAACGCCGTTTCAGGATCGATGGTTCCCGAGTTGTTTTCCCCGTCCGTCATGAAGATCATGATCCGGCTTTTCGCAGTGGAATCTTTCAAACGGCCCGCTCCATTCGCGAGAGCCACACCAATCGCCGTGCCGTCCTTAATATTGGCACTCGCTGCCGTGGTGATTTCTTTCACGCGCTCTAAAATCAGCTGATAGTCTAAAGTCAGCGGCACCAGCGTGAAACTTTCGCCAGCAAAGACCAGTAAGCCAATACGATCCGAAGAACGCTTTTCGATGAACTGACGAATGGTATCTTTGGCAGCTTCCAGGCGATTCGTCGGCTTCATATCTTCAATCAACATACTGTCGGAAATATCCAAGCAGATGACGATATCAATACCTTCGATATTTTTTTTCACTTTTGTGTTGGCCTCTTGCGGACGAGCCAAAGCAATGATCGCTAAAACCAAGGCGGCGGCTTTCAACAGCGACGGCACAATCATCAAACGCGTACGCATGCTGGGCGGAATGCTCTTAATCAGTTTCAACGAGCTAAATTGCAAAGAAGGGATTTTGCGCTTTCGGTGCAGGAAGTTCCAGACCAAAACTGCCAGTAGGGGAATTAAAAATGCAAACGCCCAGAGGCTCTTCCACGTGGTCATCGGTTCCCCTTCTTCGCACTTTCTTCGCGATTCATCAGGGTTTCAATGCCTTCTAAAGTTTTGCGCAGGCTTTCAGCCAATTGACTGACATCGCCCGAGGCGAGCTTCACATTGCTGGATTCAGCTTTTCGGAATTCGTTGAACAAACTGCGAATTTTTTTATCGTATTCAGAATAAACCACAGGGTGATAACGGCGAACATCACCAAGAATCAGTCTTTCGCCCCATTCAAATGCGGGCACCCGCAAACGGCGGCTCATAAAAACTTTAAACATGCGCGAAAGTTCTTTCACACCGTCACGAAGTTCGTCAGCAGTGGCTTCTTTACCGTAAAACACCGCATTGCCGCGCTGAAGTTTGCGCATCGATTGATGGAATTCCTGCAATGGGCTCAGAGCCACATCATGTTCTTTCAAACGAACCAGCATTTCACGGCGCTGATTGTGGCGCCAAATGCGCAAGGCAATCAACACCACGACAAAAGCAATCGATCCCAACAGCGCAAACCAATAAAGCATCGGAATCGGAATCACCGCAGGTCCCATCGGACCAAAAGGTTCTGGCGGCGCCTGCTGCTGACCCGGGATCTGTGCTACGCCAGCCTCGGGCTTTGGCAAAACGCTTTGCACTTCGAATTGCACGGGGCCTAATTCCACATTTTTAGCACCGTCGGTGATCACCAACTGTGGAATTTGCACTTTGGCTGCGATGTAAGTGGTCACTTTGATATCGGCCTCTTCGGGCGAGCGGAACTCAAAACCCAAAACCTTGAGAACGTATTTCATGTTCTCATCGCCGGTGAAGTGCAATTTATCTTGCTGTAAATCCTTGGGCCATTCGCCTTTGCAATTCAAATAGAACTCGCGGCCCACGGTGAGCTGACCGTCTTCGAGACCTGAAATTTTAGGAATGTCCACATTGCACTGCATATTCAGCTATCTCTTCTTAAAGAACGCAACCAGAGGATCCACATAGTCCTCGCTCGAATTCACATCAATTCTTTCCACTTGTGCCAGACGGAGTTGTTTGTCGCGAGCCTCTCGGCGTTTTTTGAGCTCACGCGTATAATCACGTTTAAAAACTTCTGAAGAGGTGTCGACGGTCAACACTTCGCCGGTTTCAGGATCCTGAAGTTCAACGACACCTAAATCCGGTAGAAGCTCTTCGGCTTTATCATTCACCACGCAGGCAACCACTTCATGCTTTCGACCGAGCAAGCGCAGTGCTTGATCGTAACCATCATCAAAAAAATCTGAAAACAAAAACACCGTCGCGCGTTTTTTCAACAAGCCCTGCAGATAAGTCAGCGCGCTGGAAATTTTGGTCTCATGACTCTTAGGTTTAAAATAAAATAAATCGCGCAAAATACGGTGCACGTGACCACGGCCTTTTTTCGGCGGAACAAAATGCTCCACTTGATCACTGAATAGTAGCAACCCCACTTGGTCGTGATTTTTCACCGCAGAAAATGCCAGCAGGGCCGCTAAGTGAGTCATCACTTCGCCCTTAAAATAGCCGCCCGTTCCGAAATCAGTCGAACCACTCACGTCGACGGCCAGTATAATGGTCAACTCACGTTCTTCTTCGAAAGTTTTGATGTAAGTCTTACCCGTGCGCGCCGTCAGCGGCCATGAAATGGCACGCACGTCATCGCCGGGCACGTACTCGCGGAAATCGGAAAAAGTCATCCCCTGCCCTTTGAAGTGAGTGTGGTACTCACCGGCAAAGAGATTATTCACAAGCTTTCTTGTGTTGATCTCAAGAAGTTTAACCTTCTTGAGCACTTCAGGAGGAAGAGACAATTTAATTTACCTCAATTTGTGTCAAGATTTCCTTGATCACGTCATCCGTTTTAATATTTTCCGCTTCAGCTTCGTAAGTCAGAATCAAACGATGGCGAAGAACGTTGTAGGCAACCGCTTTCACGTCTTCGGCCGTCACGTATCCACGGCTGCGAATAAATGCGTGGGCCTTCGCCGCACGGAAAAGACCAATCGTCGCCCGCGGAGAACCACCGACATTCACCAAGTTGGCGATACGGCTTAAACCATATTCCCCTGGATGACGAGAGGCCATCACGATTTCAACGATATAGTTTTTAATTTTGTTATCGACATAGATTTGATCCGCACGATCGGAAACGCGCAACAGATCTTCTTTCGAGATCACCGGATTCACCACCGGTTTGCCATTGCTCCCCATGCGATTCAGGATTTCAAGTTCATCACCCTTTGTCGGATAGACGACATTGATTTTAAATAGGAAGCGGTCCATCTGGGCTTCTGGCAATGGATAAGTTCCCTCTTGCTCGAGCGGATTTTGTGTCGCCAAAACCAAGAAAGGATTTTCAAGCGTGTAAGACTGATCACCGATGGTCACTTGCTTTTCGGCCATGGCTTCGAGCAATGCGGATTGCACTTTCGCCGGCGCGCGATTGATCTCGTCGGCCAAAACGATATTCGTAAACACAGGGCCTTTGCGCGGATTGAACTCACCGGTTTTCGGATTGAAGATCATCGTCCCGATCAAATCCGTCGGCAACAAATCCGGCGTAAATTGAATGCGCTGAAAATCAAGTGAGATTGTTTTCGAAACCGTTGCGATTGTCAGAGTCTTCGCAAGCCCCGGCACGCCCTCCAAGAGAATGTGACCACCTGTGAGTAGTCCCATCATGATCCCTTCGACCATCTCTTTCTGGCCCACCACGACCTTGCTGATTTCTTGCATCATCTTGTCAACAAATTGACTTTCTTGTTTAATCGCAGCATTCAACGCCAGGATATCGATTTCGCTCACAAAATACCTCCGATGAGACCAACGTCTTATTTCACAATTTTGCCGTGAACAGCGCAAGCGAAGTCTTACTGCTGCTACGCACTACTTGCAGTTGCCAAGCACCGACGTGCATGGGACAAAATAAGAATGACAGCAAACTCTACCAAGGTCTGGATTTTCATTCTTATAAGCTCCCTCACACTGCTGATCCTCGGCTATGAAATCGGCGAACGCCTGGGCTTGTTCGTCGGCTTTATCTGCGCCGTCGGTTTGAACTTCTTCGTTTTCTTTTACGGCGAGTCGCAAATTCTCAAAGCCTTGAATGCTAAACAAATCAAAGGCCAAGATGCCTGGGGCCTGGAAGAGATTCTTGAAAAGTACGCTGCCCACTTAGGCATTCAGGCGCCGGACTTGTATTTGATTCCATCAGCGACTGAAACAGCGTTTTGCGTGAATCACCTTTGGCGCAAGGGCTCGCTCGCGATCAGCTCGGGCCTTGTGCAGAATTTCGTCAAAGAAGATCTCGATGCCGTGATTGCTTATGAGCTCTGCTGCATTCACAAAATGGATTCTTTCGCGGTCGGCGTGACGAGCACGCTTGCAAACGCCCTCATCGGACTGGGGCTTTTGCTCGATCATTTTTGGCCGCCGAATTATTTTTTGCTGAAAAGACAAAAACAAAGACCTTTCTTAAAACTGTTTACGCCGCTTGGCTGGGCCCTGATCCGACTCGCAAACGGTCACAAACGTTTTTATGAAAACGATTTGAAAGCGGCCGAGCTCATTCATGACCGCTTCCGTATGGCCGAAGTGTTGTGGCGCCTCGAGGGCCTCGCACAAACACAGCCGCTGCGGCCACCACCGTGCTCGAGTCACTTGTTTATTGTGAATCCAGAAGGTTATCGTCAGAAATTACTATTTAAATCCCATCCTTCGATCGAAGTGCGTCTGCAAAAACTGATGGGCTACTACCCGATTTAAGAGGTTCCGCAATGTCAGATAAAATGGAAGCATCTTTTTCAATCCTTGCTATGTCCATCGCCTCTTCCGCAGTGATGGCAATGGGCTTGGCTCCCGATCCTCAGAGTGGCAAAACCATGAAAGATAAAAACATGGCCCGCTTCAATATTGATCTGCTGATGATGCTGCAGCAGAAAACCAAAAACAACCTGACCACGGAAGAGCAGAAGTTTTTGGAGAACATGATCAGCGATTTACAAGTTAAGTTCGTGCAATCTTAATTGCATATTTTAGGAGAAGAAACCCATGAAAAAATCCTTTTTCGTACTCATCGTCATCCTCATCGCGGGATTGGGTCACGCTCAAATCCCTCAGAAGACACCGCCAACAATGAAGCTTTCGGATCCGCTCCCGGCAAATCTTTTTGTGGAGCTCGGTAAAGCGATCAATCCTGCCGTCGTGAATATTTCGACGCTGGCGATTCCGCGCGTTCCTCGCGGCGGAATGCAACGCGATCCTATGTTAGAAATGTTAGAACAGTTTTACGGCGTGCCTATGCAACAGCGCCAGCAGCCTCCGGTCGCTCCGGGCAAACCACGTCCCTTTGGCCTGGGCACGGGCTTTATCATTCGTGAAGACGGCTTGATCGTGACCAACAATCACGTGATCCAGGGGGCTGACGGTATTCAAGTGCAGCTCACGGAAAACGCGGCGAAACTCTACGACGCGAAAGTGATTGGCTACGACGAGCGCACAGACATCGCGCTCATCAAAATCAATCCGGATGGAAAACTCCCTGTGGCGGCACTCGGCTCGAGCAAAGACCTTGAAGTCGGCGAATGGGTGGCGGCCTTCGGTAATCCTTATGGTCACGGTCACTCGATGACGAAGGGGATCGTCTCTTCCAAGGGACGTGAGATCGGCGAGATCAATAAAATTCCACTCATCCAAACGGATGCGAGTATCAACCCGGGGAACTCCGGCGGTCCGCTCGTAAACACCAAGGGTTACGTGATTGGCGTGAATTCGGCGATCGATGCGCGTGCCCAGGGGATCGGTTTTGCGATTCCGATTGATGAAGTGAAGGCGATCATTCCGCAGCTCGAAAAAAGCGGCCGTATTCAGAAGGGTTTCATCGGCGTGAGACTCGGCGATATCGACCCGAACGTGGATCCAGCCTACTTGGGCCTCGAAGAACCGGAGGGTGCGGTGATCACGGGAGTCGAAAAAAACGGCGCCGCCGCTCGCGGTGGTTTGCGTGCTTATGACATCGTCGTGGAGTTCAATGGCAAGAAGGTGAAATCCTCGACGGATCTGATGGATTCGGTCGGCGATGCAAAGATCGGCAGTACAGCGACAGTGAAAGTGATTCGCGAGCGCAAACCGCTCACAGCGAAAGTAGCAATTAATGAACGCCCTGATTTCAGCCAAGCGAAGAACGACGCGGCCCCGAAAAACTATAAGGGTCAAAAGGCACCCTTCGGTTTGGGCTTCTCGGTCATGGATTTAACCCCGGATTTGCGTGAGGAATTCCAGCTCCCGCCGGATGCTCAAAATCCAATGATTATCGAAGTGGAACGCGGAAGCATCGCTGCGATAGCGGGTCTCCGAGTGGGCGATCTCATCTTGGATGTAAATAAGAAAGAGGTTACCAAGGCTCTAGATGTCTCAAAAGTGCTCAAAAAGGGCTCAAATACATTGAGGCTGGCACGCGGCAATCGTCTCATGATTGTGACAATCGACACAAAATAAAATTTGATTTATAGATAAAAAAATGTTTTCTTTAAAAGCTCACGATGATACGTGGGCTTTTTTTATGTTTTTTGTCTACATTCTAAAACGAGACATTTTTTGCATAAAACCGAGATGGGCCACAGTTAGTTTAGACTTAGGTCTTAAGCTTTAACTCGAAATAGCCGTTGGTTTATATGGAAGAAACAAAAGAACATAACAACAGAAGTCCCCTAATTAAGCACGTAACAGCAAAGGATGGACACATGAAGATCACCGAAGTTAAGGTCTTTCCCGTGAACGAAGATCGGCTGAAGGCCTATGTATCAATCACAATAGAAGGCAGCTTTGTAGTCCGCGATCTCAAAATAATCCAAGGGCCCAGCGGGCTCTTCGTGGCCATGCCGAGCAAGAAACGCAAAGATGGTCAATTCCGAGACATAGCCCACCCCCTGAACCAAGAGACCCGGACCATGATTGAAGACATGGTCTTCGAAGCCTACGAAAAAGAGCTCAAGTCGATGGGCGCCACCCTCGTAAACTTAAAGCGCCAAAAAGCCCCCGTAAACACCTACGACGACGAACTTTAAAGGTACGGCCTTCCTTTTGGTATTGCGTCGCATAAATATGCCGCTTATTTAGGCGGTCTCGAGAAATTGCTTGCTCTCGAGACCGCTTTTTTTTAATTTACCAGCTTCGTAATCATACCTATGTTGGGGCGTCGACAAGTTGGTAAGTTAGCAGATTTTGATTCTGCCATTCGCTGGTTCGAGTCCAGCCGCCCCATCCAATTTTCAAGCTGTTCGAACCAGCGTCATGAAAATTGCCAGGATTGATACCTTTCTTCTCCTCAAATAAACCCAATTCAAGCTCTCGTTGATAGTGTCTTTCACCGACATGAAACCAAATTTCAATACCATCAGGTTTCACAACAATCTTATGAACCAACTTCTGAATAATTCGCGTCTGAATCTCAGGAGTCAGTTCCGACCGAAATAAAGCCTGAACGGATTTTCTAAAAACCTCAAAGTCATCAACCAAAACCGGAGTCCGCGCCACAAAAGCAGAGGATCTTAACCCCTGAACTTTCTCTTCCAATTCCCCTTTCTCAAGCGAAAGCTTCTCCATCTGATCAAAGACATGCTTAGGATTTACTGATTTCGGCAATAGACCTAATCGCTCTGCCAAGGCTTCTAACTGCTGATTGATTCCATAGATTTTATTCTGCAACCGCTCGATCTCTTGTTTGGGCGAATCCAATTCAGACAAAGCTTTTGCTTCCACCAAAATTTCTGCAAAGTTCTCGGGCTTTAAAATAAAATCCTTCACGGCCTGCCAAACGACGGGTTCAATTTTCTTCGCCTGAATCCGTGTCGGTGTGCACGGAAAATCTTTCTCAGAAAGCGTCGTTTGCATTTTTGCTCGCAAAAGATGGTCATAGTAGCCAATCTTGCCGCCGTTGCCGTGGGCGGACTTACCCGCCAGCCGCTCGCCGCACGAACAAAATAAAAATCCTGACAGCAGATAGGGATAGCGATTCTTTGTCTCCTTGGTTTTCCTAAATTTATTATTTTTTAAAACCTCCTGCACTCGAAAGAAAACCTGTTCATTCACGATAGGTTCCCAGGCTGCGCGAGTTTCAACGGTTTTTCCTTTCTCTTTAAACACGCGCACACCGATATAGGCTTTGTTGGTTAAAAAATTGTGTAACGATTCGATGACGAAATGACCGTTGCGCACTTTGCCACTGCTGCGAACGGTTTTATTCAAGCGAATTTTCCTCTGGTTTAAATCCTTCGCCGTTGCCGACAAGGTTCCGCATTCCAGAAAGGCTCGAAAGATCTCACGGACTTGCTCCGCTTCGCTAGGAACGATTTCCAAATGACCAGGACGACTCTCCGAAACGCAATATCCCAATGGCACACTCCCGCCGTTGTAAAGGCCGCGCTTAGCGCGGCTCAGGAAATTGGCCGAAATCCTTTCACTCACCTGCTTTCTTTCAAACTGCGCGAGATTCGCCATCAGGTACATCGTAAAAGAACCGACGGCGGTTGTGGTATCGAAGTTGTCTTTGAGGGAAAGCACTTTGCATCCAAGCGATTCGAGCATTTCAAACATCACGGCAAAATCTTTCACCGATCGTGTGAGGCGTGAAAGCTCGGTGATCATGACTAAATTGATACGCTTTTCTTTCGCATCCCGCAAAAGCCGCTGGAGCTCGGGCCGGTTGGTATCTTTCCCGGAGATGCCGGCGTCAACGTAGGTCCCAAAAACCTCGCCGAAATTTTCGCTGACATTTTTAAGTTTGATAAATTCCCGCAGCCGGTGCTCCTGGCTTTTGATGGAGCCTTCAGGATTCTCAGCTTGTTCTTCGGTTGAAACGCGAATGTAGAGTGCAATTTTATAATTCATATTACCCTGCCTTTTGTGTATCCGTTAAAGTTTCGTCTTCAACAGATCCTTTGACAGGATCGAATGGAATTTCTTTGAGCTGGCGAAGCTCAGTAAAAAGGATTTCTGCCACTTCGGCAAGTATTTGCTCAAAGCGTTCATCACTGACGGGATTGGATTTGATAGTAACAGGATGGGGTTGCCATTGATTCATGAATACCTCGATTGTGTTGATATATGCATATAGAGTTAGCGCGAAGTCGTTCGGTAGATGCTCTGTAGTAACGAGAAAAGTTTTTTGATATTCATCAGTTAGAGCGAAATGCATTTTGTCTAAAATATCCAGCAAATGGAGATCGCGAAGGGGTTTACCTGGGAGTTCCCCTATGGTTTTCACCCCACTTCCTCGGGACTTCCCTGGTTTTGGTAGACCTTTTCGATACAGCCCTTCGCGCAGTAAGTTTCTTTATTGAAAAAGATTTGTTCACGTGATTCTCCCGATGCTTGAAGTTTTCAGTTTAAAGCCCCTTAGGACGTGCGTAAGGAAGAGACCCGGGGGATGAGTGTCAGTTCGGCAAGCACACATCACACCCCTCTCATAAGGCGCGAAGTGACCAGTCCCTGAAAAAACTGTTCGCTCAAAGTTCGATGAAGTTGCATAGCCCCTCTATAAAACGCGAATTAACCACCCCCTGAAAAAAATTTTCGAATTCGCAGGGATCGCGAACCACATACCCTTCATAAGACGCGGATTAACCGCCCCCTGTAATTCCTTCTTGTTTTTCATCACTCAGAAAATTTCCACCTCTCATAAGGCGCGGATTGTCCACCCCCTGTAAATCTTCCGCGATTGTGACTGATTCAGAGAAGGGACCCTTCATAAAGCGCGAAGTGATAGCCCCATTTGGGTGGAGGGATTTTTAGATGATGAGATGTGTGCGAAACCATGACGTTTAGCGGTCATGCTTATGATTTAAAGAAAAGCAGGACATTATGAAGGATTCTTCAAGCTAAGATTTTGATTAAATTTTAGAGGCTTTGTGACGGAGTAAATAGCAATTGTATGTAGCAACGAATTGATGGTTGGCAGCGAACGCATTCAAAAAAATCAGGGGCTCATGGCCCCTGAATAAGTCTGATTAAATTTTGAAGTCTATTGGTAAAGAAACAAGGGTTATAGAGTGCGCCCCTCTGCTCGGACACCTCGCCCTGTATTTCTGACCACCGCTCTTCCATTCCCGTAAGACTATGGTAAAACGCCTGGGATTACGTTTATTTGGAGAGTTATGGATATCGTTAA
>Ga0255338_1000910_pt1 | contig 69172 bp, 66 predicted proteins | sample MeOH1_35cm_T4_19_FD_203715 | JGI IMG/M metagenome (GOLD analysis project Ga0255338, IMG submission 203715) | Sandy soil microbial communities from University of British Columbia, Vancouver, Canada - MeOH1_35cm_T4_195 | ecosystem: Engineered > Artificial ecosystem > Sand microcosm > Unclassified ... | reverse complement strand
TTGAGTACGATGCTCAAAACAAAAAGGTGAGCGAAGTTTCCAGCACTTTCTATAATGAGAAAGGGCAGAAAACGGTTACCAAGAGCTCCCAGTTTAAATACGACGCTAAAGGAAATCTGACCTACGCCCAAAATAGCGACGGCCAGAAAATCAACATGACCTACGATAATAAAGGTCGTATTGCTACAATCACGGACCAAGCTAAAAAGGTCGTAAAGATCGAGTATGAAGATCGCTTTGGTAAGCCTGCTGTTGTCAGCCGTCCTGGTCTAGGCACTATTAAGGTGACCTACAAACCTAGCGGTGAAATCAACAAGGTCGAAAGTAAAGAAGGTCCCACAGTTGCTATGCAAGTTGCGAGCACCTTTAACAACCTCTTAGACGTCGTTGCACCGGCAACTTCGGAAGTATTCTAAGAAAGGATTCAGGATTATGAGAAACCTAATTATCGCAATTACGAGTTTTTTCGCAACGGTGCTGATCTTCTCGCAAATCGCTTTGGCTCAAGAAAATTCTCTTCAAGCCGTAGGCTGGGCAGACCGAGAAAATAATAACCCGGCACCAACTCAGGATCATGATAAAGGAGCCGCTGCTGAAAGCGGTCAAAACATCACAGCTAGTGTCGCAAATCCGGGAATTAATTGTATTGACGGCACTTGCTATAAAAACTTGGTACACGAATCACTCAACCGCGGACCGAAATGCACAAACAAAGACAATTGTACATCAACGCCTGTAAAAGGAGTCTTTGTGAATGAGACTGATAAGAAAAAGGGAAGCAAATAGTCTCATAGTGAGACACAGAGCCCTTTTTCGTTTCTCGCATGTCTAATTTCCGAACACTTTAGGAGAGGACCCCCTCTCCTAAGTTATTTAAACCCCTAGGTTTTTCGATATCTAGATTGTCCCGAGTTCTGGCACGCCCTTCGCTATACATAGTCTATGAGATGACTCTCTTACTGAGGAGGAGACTATGCAGATCTCGAAAATGGTATTTAATTTTGTTGTATTGGTAGCTGTTGCTTCCATCGCTGGAACTTCAAATGCAGAAACGTCGAAAGAAGGTGACCAAAGCAAAGCACCAGGCTGTCCATACCACAATGCTAGAGTTAACTACTTTGACCGCGGCACTAATACGAATCCAGCAAGAGCAACGGCTAGCAATAAAAGCGAAGGAAAGAGCACAAAAGCTCAAAAAGCTACTAAGCGCGGCGGCCACAAATAGTTTTTTGCCTAAGAATTAATAAGAACGCACTGGTAACTTCCCCCCGAGGAGCCAGTGCTTTTTTATTTTAGGGAGCAGCTCTAGCGATGAGCTTCCTGAGCCTTCGAGCCCTGACGATAACTATCCACAGTTCCCGTAATCCCACTCTTTACGTTGAAGTAGAGATTCTTTAAAGCCAAAGCCCCACCAGCAGCGACACTTTGAATATAGACAGAAACCGAAGACTTCTGAAGCCACCATTGAGAGTAGGATTCCAGAGAAGAATTTCCCACCTTCACTTGCATGGCAACAACGATAATCACAGTGACGATAAAACTTCTTAAGACAAACACGAGTTCGCTCATTTTGTTTTCTCCGGTGTCCCTTTAAAATACTTTCCCACAACAGTTAAAAGACTGTCTTTAGTGAACGGCTTAACGACATATTCATTGCAGCCAAGATCCAAGGCATTTTCGACAATATTGGCATCATCTAAGGTGGAACATGCGATGAGAATCGCTGCGCGGTCAATTTCACGAATCTTGCGAGCAAGCTCAATGCCGTTTTCCTTCGGCATGACCATATCCAAAATCACAAGATCGGGCAGAGTCTTTTCAAAAAGGCGAAAACCCTCTTCGCCGTTAAGTGCTTGGCCAACGCAAACAGCCCCCGTGCTCTTAAGAATATTCTTAACGAGTTCTCCAACGAAGGCCGCATCATCAATCACAATATAGCGAAAGCTCATGCTCTTATTATTGAAATTTATCCTGGAATTGTCTAATGGAGCTAGACTGGACTTACGAGGGGAAAGCTAGTTCCCCCAACGATAACCCATCGTAAACATATAGAACGTGTTCGTGACGCTCACGTTATTTGGCGTAGTACCCGTTGCGGGATCCACCGTTTTCGCGGCACCATCAAAGAGATTCTTTTCAGAAGTCGCACTCGCTTCAAAGAAAATCTGCGACTCACGAGAAAGCTTTACTTCAGATCCTAAATGAAGACCCATGCGCACGTTTTCTGTATTATTGCCAGAACCAACGTCAGCGCCTGCTTTGGCCTCGGTATGCTGAAGTCTCGGATAAAAGCTTCCACCCACGATCCATGCGACTTCCGCACTAGATGGTACTCTCAGAGACATTTTTAATCCCAAGCCAGCAGTTTTTAATTTTGCACGATGAATATCATCCGCATTTACATTCATTTTGTAGTCGCTGTAAAGCATATCAAATTGAACAGACTTCGATGTTTGTGAGAAGCCAAAAAACTGACGGAATTTCAAAGCAATGTCCAAAAACTCATAGCGCGCTGGTGAACGTGTATTTGTAACCGCATCCCCGCTGGTATCAGCACCCAGGGAAAACAAAAAGTTACCGCCAAGCCCCACAGCCGGTGTCAACCACACATTCGCGCCTAAGTTCATACCCGTGAAGACACTGCGATAGTCTCGATACGAATAGTTGGAAGAGGATTCATTAGAAATATAACTAGGGGCAAAGGTGATTTCGATCTTATTGCGACGAGGATCGGAATCGTCGAATTGGCTTTGATAAAAGTCCAAAACTTTTTCTGGCGTCGCCGCAAAAATACTTTGTGCTTGTTGTGTGATCGTTGGTTCATCTGCAGCCGGTGTCATCTTTACTGGCAACGGACGTCCTTGAGGAATCTCTGCCTTCTCTGTGACAGTTGTCGTTTGCTGGACGGTTGCTGTGGCCTCGACTTTCGTCGCAGGCGCTTCATTGTTCGGAACGCGTTTCTTCTTAGCTGCTTTTTGCGCAGGTGGCGTTTTTTGATTCATCATCAACGGCGATGGGCTCGTACCTAACAAAAGCTCATAGGAAGAGTCCAACTGAGCCTGTGTGACCACCGGATAAGCAAAGGCAAGAATAAGCAAAAACGATACGAACTTCATACCAGATTTTTCGGATTCCACAGCCATTTACTTGATGCGAAATTGACGAGTTTTTCGACTACAGGCAGAATTAAAATATGAAAAAATATCTTGGCGTCCTGCTTCCATTCGTTGTTCTCTTTTCCATCCAGACAAGAGCCCAGTCGAACTCTTCTTTCGTAAGTGCTGCCGACCAAGACTTAACACTTAAGACTGTGACGGCCGTTCCTTTCTCAGACAACATCAAAGGTATTTACGCAAATCCACTTTACAAAAAATTTCAGGAGCTTCTTACTAACGATAAAACTTGGTCTTACGAAGCTCTTCCTGATTCCACGATGGCTCCGTTGGATTTGGATGAAAACCCCGCTGCTGTGCAAAGTTTTCTTTCAACAACCAAGGCGCAGGGTCTGTTTTCATTCCGCTTAACAAAAGGTCCTAAGGGTCTTAATGGAAAGCTTACGTTCTTTGCGGGTTCTTCTGGTTTGCCGCTCTTGCAAGAAGATCTAACCGACTACCCTGGATTTGAGATCGCGGACCTCGAAAAGCAAGTTCAGCGTATGTATGAAAAAATCAAAGCTCGCCTTCCATACCGCGGAATGATCTTAAGTCGTCGCGGCCAAGAGGCCACTATCAACCTCGGTACAAAAAATGGTCTCAAGAACAACGATGAAATTTCAGTTGTTCAAATTCTGAAAATCAATCGCCATCCCAAACTGAAATTCATGATTAGTACCGAAAAAGAAATTCTCGGTAAAATTAAAGTATTCAAAGCCGATGAGTATCTTAGCTTTGCTTACGTCACTTTTGAAAAAGAGCCGGGCACAGTACAACTGAACTCGAAACTTTTGCCGCAAGAGTTCGTACAGTACGCCGAGCCCGTCGTTCAAGGTGGAAAAGTCATTCCGGGTTTAGAGAACCGCAAAGATCGCGAGCTCAGCTACGGCAACAACTCCCAAGAGTGGCTCCCGCAACAAGCGCCTCAGTATGGAAGCATCGCGATCCTGGCAGGTATCGGCAGTTACGGTATTTCCACGAATCTTTCCACAGGATCCATCGACGCTTCCACATCAATGGCTCCAGAAATCGCGGTGAAAGGGGAGCTGTGGCTCGTCGGCAACGAATGGAGCGTCCTCTACAATATTCGTCAGTCCGTATTTAGCGTCTCTAATCCTCTCGTTGGATCAACACCTGGGACTTTGAACATGTCGCTTTCATCTTACGGAGTCATGGGTGCTTACAACTTCATGATGAGCGATAGCTTCTTCGGTCCGAAGATTCAATTAAGCGCGGGCTACGCGACTTACGACTCTCACTCCGATCAAAGCACGCCACTGGCATTTACAAATATGAACTATGGAGGTCTTGTCTTCGGTCTCTTAGGACAGTTCCCGCTCACAAACGAGATCCCGATGGACCTTGGCGCTCAGTTCAATATGTTCATGAGCCCAAGCATGAGTGAATCGACCTCTTCTGGGGCCTCTTCGAAGAGCAACATCAATCAATTCGGTTTCTTCGGCACCTATCATGTGCGCAGCCGCTTCAACATTCGCGGAGAGATCAATTTCGAGTACTATTCTACAGACTTCTCGGGAGCAGGCTCCGGAGGTCGCACTTCGACAAATACAACCCAGAAAATGACAAGCTTCATGGGTGGAATCGAATACCTCTTTTAAAAATAAAAAAACCCCGGCTCGTCACCGGGGTTTATAGTATTTGCTAATTCAGCAAGGCCGATTACATCATATCGCCCATGCCACCCATGCCGCCCATACCAGGAGCGCCACCAGGCATTGCTGCAGACTCTTTCTTAGGAGCTTCAGCAATCATAGTTTCAGTCGTCAGCATCAAAGACGCAACAGAAGCTGCGTTCACAAGAGCAGAACGAACTACTTTTACTGGATCGATAACACCGTCTTTGATCAAGTCAGTGTATTCGTCAGAGTAAGCATTGAAACCCCAAGAAGCAGATTTGTTTTGAAGGATACGATCCAAAACGATCGCGCCATCAAGACCTGCATTCGCAGCGATTTGACGGATAGGCTCTTCACAGGCACGCTTGATGATCATCGCACCGAATTGCTCTTCTTCAGAGAATTTAGTTTTGTCGATTTTAGCAGCCGCTCTCAAAAGAGCAGTACCACCACCAGCAACAATACCTTCTTCAACCGCAGCGCGAGTTGCATTCAAAGCATCTTCTACGCGGTGTTTTTTCTCTTTCATCTCTACTTCAGAAGGAGCACCAACGTGGATAACAGCTACGCCGCCAGCCAATTTCGCCAAACGCTCTTTCAATTTTTCTTTATCATAGTCAGAAGTAGTTTCTTCGATTTGAGCTTTCACTTGGTTTACGCGAGCAGTGATGTCTGCTTTTTTACCAGCGCCATCGATGATTGTTGTGTTGTCTTTATCAATCACGATGCGTTTTGCAATACCCAAGTCAGCTGCAGTAGCTTGCTCAAGTTTCGCGCCCATTTCTTCAGAGATCATTTTCGCGCCAGTCAAGATCGCGATGTCTTCAAGCATAGCTTTACGGCGATCGCCGAAGCCAGGAGCTTTCACAGCGCAAACTTGAAGAGTGCCACGCAATTTATTAACAACCAAAGTTGCCAATGCTTCGCCCTCAACATCTTCAGCGATGATCAACAATTGACGGCCTTGCTTAGCAACGCCTTCCAAAATGCCGATCATGTCTTTCATAGAAGTGATTTTTTTGTCGTAAACAAGAACCAAAGCGTTCTCAAGAACAGCTTCCATTCTTTCTGCATTCGTTACGAAGTAAGGAGAAAGGTAACCGCGGTCGAATTGCATACCCTCAACAACAGTCACTTCAGTTTTAGCAGTTTTAGATTCTTCGATAGTGATAACGCCTTCTTTACCGACTTTATCCATCGCATCTGCCAACATAGTTCCGATTTCTTTATCGTTGTTTGCAGAGATAGAACCAACTTGAGCAACTTCGTTAGAACCTTTTACCGGCTTCGCCATAGTTTTAAGTTCGTCAACGATCATGCCCACAGCTTTGTCGATACCGCGTTTTACAGACATTGGGTTGTGACCAGCAGAAACGATTTTAGCACCTTCGCGATAGATCGCCTGAGCCAAAACAGTTGCTGTTGTCGTACCGTCACCGGCTTCGTCATTGGTTTTAGAAGCAACTTCTTTAACCATCTGAGCGCCCATGTTTTCGAATTTATTTTCCAATTCGATTTCTTTAGCAACAGTCACGCCGTCTTTAGTGATAAGAGGGGAGCCAAAAGATTTTTCGATTACAACGTTACGACCTTTAGGGCCGAGAGTTACTCTTACCGCGTTTGCAAGAGTGTTCACACCTTTCAAAATGTGTGCGCGGGCGTCTTCAGAAAAACGTAATTCTTTACTCATTTAAAATTCTCCTTAAATAATTCTTTTAGAAATAAGCTGGATGTTTTCAGTGTCTAGTGGAAGATTCCGAGGATATCTTCTTCTTTCATCATCAAGTACTCTTGGCCATCGAGTTTCAACTCAGTGCCTGCGTACTTGCTGAACAAAACTTTATCGCCAGCTTTCACTTCCAATGGGAGAACTTTCCCGTCTTCAGTGACACGGCCTTTGCCGGTAGCTACGATTTCACCTTTTTGAGGTTTTTCTTTAGCAGTGTCTGGGATGAAAAGACCGCCAGCGGTTTTTTCTTCCTCAGCCATGCGACGAACCAAAATACGATCATGAAGAGGGCGAACGCCAATCTCTTTAGCCATGTAAATTACCTCCGAAATATTAGGACTTTAGATGTCGAGGGTAATATGAATTGCCCCGTATATATGTCAAGGCATATGGGGGAATTTTTGTGATGTTGTTGTGCGTAAATTTAGTATTTTTAAGGACTTATTTTACACGATCGGAAGACAGCACACTGGCACTGGGAGCCAAGTCTGAGGAGTGAGTTCCAAAGACACTGTTTGCGTAAGCGGCCATGAGCTCTGCCACTTCTTCGGCCGTCAACTTGCCAGCGACTTCATTAAAAGCTGCCTTCTTGTCCTGGAGCTTCGTGAGGTATCCGACAAAGTAATCTGTCACCGAGAGGTCTTTAGCCATTTCAAGGGTTGCCTGATCTTGCACAAGCTGTTCTTCGAGACCTTCAGCGCTGGAGCCCGAAGTGGCTTCAACTCCACCCTTGCGACGGTTTAAGTTCGGGTCTTTATTGGTTTTTATGATTTGAATCTTGGTCTTAGTGACGGTGACTTTGCCAAGGGCATCTTGGACTTTTTCGCTCTTCCACTCACGGAAGCTTTTGGTTTTTTGGGAGTCCGCTGACGGGGCTCCTAAGACAGTTGCGGTTTTCATTGCTTCATGGCTGGCAGCGCCGGCGTCGAAAGACATGGCAACACACACCAATGGCAAAACGAGAAATGAAAACTTAAGACGCATGAAAGGCCTCCGCAAACACGTACAACATCCGCAGGGTGACCTTTCAAGGAGTATGCCTCATAATAAGACGCATCAAGTCAATTATAGGCGCTTTAAGCTAGAATATGGAGCAATTATGGGCGTTTAGGGGCAAAAAGGGACACTGAAGTCGCCGCCGACCCGTGTGCCGCCGACCCGAGGGTTTTGGAAGGACCCGAACACCGTTCCAGTCACGTGTTCTCGGTCGATGGAGTGGAAGGTGATCTCGCCCCGGTCCGCCCGCATATTGTCCTTGGGCTGAAGCTGGTAATCGAGGTCCGAGAAAAAGATCGAAAGGTTGGCGTTGAATGGGTCTTCAGGCGTAATCGTCCATGAGGCCTCGCGACTTGGAGCAGTCAAACGCATTTGTAAAACAGAGCCCAATTTTTCTTTGCAAGGGTTCGCAAACTCTTCGCCCCACAACTGCACGACAAGAAAGTTTTTCTGCGATTTTTTGTAGAAGGCCCGGCCACTGCGGAAAATCCAAGCTTGGCCGTTGATGTAGCCCTGTGCGGGCTCGCCGGTTCCGGTTTTTTGTTGATCATCCGGTGGTGGTGCTGGAGTGGCGTCTGATGAGCTCCCTGAAGTACAGGCAGAAACTACGAAGAAGATCAGAAGAAGTAAGTGTTTGATGCTCATCTATCTTCAAACGGTATCTGATTTCGAGTTTTAGCTCAAGTTGTTGCTCAAAAATACAGACATTTAGACTATTTGGAAGCGCTCGTGATTCAGGCGAGTGCTTCCAAAAGTGAAACGAACGACCGTCCGTTATTAATGACCAGGGCCGTGACCTGGGCCGCCGCCGCCATCGTCACCAGGGTAACCTGGATTGCCTGGGTAACCTGGACCGTGTCCGTGGCCATAACGACGGCATCGCCAACCCACAATTTCCCAACGACGCATATGTGGGTTCCAACGATACTCAGGAACGCGTTGCCAACCCCGTGGGCAGAAACGACGATAAGCGAGAGTCTCATCATCTTGGACTTGGATCTCATCACCAATAGATGGATCGATCATCGCCGTAAATTCATCATCGCCACCGAATGAAGTTTCGGAGGCAAACACCGGAGCTGCAGCCAAAAATGTTGCAGCTAAAAACAAAGACATAAACTTTTGCATAAAGTCTCCTTTTCTAGGTTTAAATTGCTAGAAAAAGAATTATGCAGAAAACCCGCGAGGCAGGTTGTGACGATTTGCCTGAATTTTTAGAAAATTTGGTGGCGTGGAGCTGACGAAAGAAAGCTCCGTTGTTAAATTACTGTTCCCAATAGCAAGGCGTGTTCGCAACACAAACTGCAACTGAGCCCGCAGTGGCTCCATGTTTCGTCACGCAATAAGCTGCTACTCCTGTTGGAGTCGGTGACGGTGTTGGAGTCGGATTGGTCAGGCTGTTTTCGTCCCATCCCGGTGGAATGTCCACCATGCCTTCATCTTCACAAACTGCAACGACACTGAGTGATTTACCAACACCCACACAAGGATCACCGTATTCAGAATTCGTTGCCATGAGGGCGCAAGTATCTCTACCATAACAACGAGAAGTTATATAAGCTTCGATGTCCACTGATGCACAACTGCCCTTGGCCACCGTTGGGGGCGCGCTACCTGTACCACATGAGCCCGTGTTTAAACCGTAGTTGGCAAAGGAAATACTTTGAATGCGTTGACCTGCCTTACACTTCAATGAGTCCGTAGAGTTCTCTGGAACATTTATACAGACTTTCTTTGCCGTCGTACTCCCTGGAAGAGTACCATTATTGTAATTCAATGAAGACCCGATAGCAAAGATATCGTAATCGACATCATTATCTGTCTTGGTCGCTTTGAATGGCAAACCTGTCTTGGTACAAGTAGGGAGAGCATCCAAAAACCCGGAGGCCGAGCAAGACATCATATTGTTGGCAGTATCTGTAATCACATAGAAACGAAATGGATTGTTTTCATTTGAAAGCGTCCGCGCACCCGTGATGTCTCCCTGCTTTTCCGCTGTAATCACCAATTCTGCTAAATAGTATCTTTGAGTTGTCGTCAGAACAGGATTTACTCCCGCAACTGGGCGAACGGTGATTTTTTTAAAGAGAACTCCATCGACAGCTGTATCTGCTTGGACTATCACATCACCGCCGACTGCAATTTGCGATAACTCTTTGAGCGTGCCGTCATAGTTGAACTGTCCCCCAGATCCATTATTAATTGCCGAAATGCAGTCTGAAGGATAATTTAAAATATTTCCGACATTCATTTTAACAACATCGTACGTGAGTTGGCGACTCACTGAAGTGACACTCGATTGCGCGACCCGAATAATTTGAAGGATCGCGAATGCCGAAATAGTCACGATCGCCGTGGCGATCAAAATTTCGACCAGGGTCATACCTTCATTATTTCTAAGATTTGTTTTTTTTAGTATGGACAATTCCCAGCTCCTTCCATACAGGCACCAAGGTATCCCATGCTTGTGCCCACCGGAACTATACAATAGATGCGCAAATTTCCAGCCGGAGCTCCATTGGCTTTTGTCTGACCATTATGCATTTTCACCATCATGTGGTACTTATAAACAACTCCTTTAGGATCTGTCACCGTAATCCCCGATGATGCTGAGACGTTTGCAACCGAACATTGCTCAGCCTTCGTGAAATCAAAAGCTCCTGCTTCGTCACTAGAACACGATTGAATATTGCCCGCAGCATCCGAGCTGATGTTCAGCTTAATGGGATCTCTTGAGTTGTCCAATGTCGATCCACCAAAAGTTGCTCCGCTTTTTTTTGCCTCGATAATCAGATCTGCGGAATACATCGTCTCTGCACCATTCAGGACCGGAGCTGTTGCGTTCGGCTGCACGCGGATGGACGAAATGGTCATGCCTGAACCTACAACCTGATCTAGTTTCAAGTATGATTGGCCATTGGCGGCAATCTCCGTTAAATCTTTTTTGCTCCCCGAATACTGAATCTTCACTCCATTTGAGAGCATGCCATTGGCGCAAACGGCGCTTCTAGACAAGTAAGTCGAAAGATTGGTTTGTAAGACTTGAAAATTCAATCTCTGCAAATGTGCATACTGACCATAGACGTGAGCTTTCACAAACTCGAGGAGCATCATGGACATGAAAAGCACCATTGCCGAGTAAACGAGCGTATTTAAGATGATGCCGCCTCGCTGGTTTTTGACTATTTCCATGGGCAGTACTCTTTACTCAAACAAAGTGCGATCGAACCAAAGGCGCCGCTGCCGTTGGTAGTACAATAAAAAAGTGCATCGTCATCTGTGCCGCTATTGCCACCGTCATCGATAGCATAGTCGGGCAAGTAGCCGTAATTATAAATTCGCATCGTAGGTGGCAAACCTGAATTGGGATTCGGTGCGCGAGCCGATGCGGGGTCATAGCCACTACGATCACAGCCCCGCTTTGCCTTACTCAACTGCTCGCCACGCCAAGCGCATTCGGTGATGTCATCGTTTTGGTCTGTTGCGAGGTAAAACTTGAATCGGCCCGAAGAACTGCTTTGTGAATTACCTCGTTGCTCTCCTTTACGAGGTCCTTTAGTCGCAGTCGTATTGATCACCATTTCTACGCGATAAATGTTTGGGCCGCCTGGTATCGGCGCCGGACTACCTGGAAGAGGTTTTATGTCGATGCTATCAACGCGAATTCCAGAAGGAGACATATAGCCCACCGTAAGAACTGGCTTGTCGACGGCCGGATTCGTAGGGCTAGCTTGGCGAACCATATTCACCGACGAAATTGATATGGGGTTTCCGTTGTATTTCAAATCTAAATTGCCTTGACGAAAAGCATGCTTGCACTGATTGCGGGAATATATAACCGATCGTACATCGATTCTCATATTCTCATAATCCATGCGCTGAGAAGCGAGAGTGTTCTGACTAACAAAAACTGTTTGGATTTGCCCCATAGTCAGGACGAGAAAGCCGATAACAGCTAACCCAACCGCTATTTCAACGAGAGTAAAACCTTTGGTGTTTTGGGGGCCCATTCTATCATTATAGCTTTAGTGTCAGAGGGAAGAGTAGCTCAGTGAGGCAGCTCGTCTCATGTTGAGACAATAGTCTGGAAACTTGATTTTGAAGTATTATTTGAAGAAGAAAAAATGGCTCAGAAGGAGGGACTCGAACCCCCGACCCAGCGGTTAACAGCCGCTTGCTCTACCGACTGAGCTACTTCTGAACACGTACGTCGGAAGGGCCAAATTAGGGCCCACGACCAGTAAAGTCAAATTTTTTCTATTTGCTGCCGGCACCGAAAAGTAAAAAAATTGGGTTGTTGCTATTTGCCCTCATTACCCCGGATGGATTGCGCAGCTCGCGCATCGCATAAAGGACCACGAAAAGGGCCATCGTCATCACCAGAATTTTTAGTAAAACGAACTTGTTCATGATTCGAAGTTAACTTACTCCTCGGCCGAAGTCTAGAACACAGGTCTTGGTTTCGAGCGCTTTCCTAGTCTTCAATTTCCCGTGTTTTTACCGACATATAAGCCATGAAAACAGAAAGAATTAGCTTACTTATCGGCTTCACGGTCACCTTGTGTGTTTTTGTCTTTTCACTGAAGTATTACAAGTACAAAGAAACCCCCAATGTGCGCCGGACCGATGCGCCGCTGATGGACACCGTGGAGATCTTGGACCTCCGGTTTAATGATTTGAAATACAAATTGCGAAAGCCTGTGGTTTCTGAGGCCCCTGTGGCTTTGATTGCGATTGACGATGCCTCGGTTCGTGAGATCGGACGCTGGCCTTGGAGCCGAGAGCTAGTCAGCGAGATGACCGGGAAGCTGATTGAAAGCGGCGTAAACTCTGTCGGGTTTGACGTGATCTTTTCGGAACCCGAAAAAGGCTTTTTGCAAGCCGATGCGAAGTTTGGTGAGCTCATTCAAAAAAATCCCGACAAAATTATATTGGGAACGTTTAGTGAGACCCAATTTGACTATAAACCATATCAGGATCTCTGTGTCGCCGAAGCCTTTTTAAAAAACGGCGGCGATCAGCTGGCGAAACTAAATCCTAAATTTGCTATCGATGAGCCAAGCAATCCGATTGACGAACTCAATTGGGCACCCCTATTTAATTTATTTTTTGATAACGTTCAGCAAGCAACACAAGATGAAGCTTTGAAAAATCTCGGTAAGAAATCTGTCGATGAGCTTTCTGAGTTTCAGAAAAACAATCTTGCCGCTCGTCGCTCGCAATCGATGTTTGATTACTGCAAAACTTGGCTGACGGATCAAGACGTGTTTCTTGAGCCCGGGGTTGTTGAGCGGGTCGAGCCGATGTATTTAAAACTCACCGCTGAAAATAAAGAGCTCGCGGGTCTCTCGTTCAAGGACTTCCTTGAAAAAATTAGGAGCTCTTACAAGAACCACCCGATTCCTCAATATGGCGAATGGACACCCAATGTTCCAGTGATGCAAACCCCTTCGGCTTTCACCGCCAGCTTCATCGCGATGCTAGATGCCGATGGATATGTGCGCCGCTATCCACTTTACTATCGCTCGGGAAATAAGTTGGGCTCGAGTTTCATTCCTTCATTGGCTTTAGAAAGTTATCTGCTGTCGGGTCCCTATCGCGCAGAAGTAAAGATGGGACTTAAAGGAAATGGCGAGAAGAAACTTGAAGAGTTCAATATCTATGACATGGAATCGACTCCTGAGAAAAAAGTCATGAGTATTCCCGTGGACTCCTCGGGCCAAGCTCTTGTGAATTTTTATGGCCGTCAGATGTCGCTGCCTTATGTTTCTGCGCGGGAGCTTTTCAACGACAAACCGACAGTGCATGTGCAAAGACGTATTAAAACTGCTGAAGGAAAACAGCTGCAGTTTGAGGAAAAGGAAATTGATAAAAAAGTTTTCTTTAAAGGCCGCAATGTTTTAGTCGGTGCCACTGCTGTCGGCCTTTACGATCTTCGTAATATGCCTTTAGAGGCGAACTATCCAGGTCCCGAGCTTCATCTAACGATGCTCGCGAACCTCTTAGAACAAAATTTCCTGACTACCTGGAGCAGAGAGAATGCCATCATGCCTTGGTTCTTCTTGATCTTAGGCATTTTGTTGACGGTGATCTGGGCTTACGTGGATTCAGTGATCTCCTTCTCGGTTTTGTTGGGAGCTCTTACCCTCGGTGGTGGCGTGGATCTGTGGTTCTTCCTGCATAAGAAGATCATGATTCATACTTTCTTGCCTTATTTGCTTACAATCTTCTGTTTCTTTTCGATTCAGCTTTATCGCTACTTCACTGAGGAAAAGAAAAAGCGTGAACTTAAGTCAACGTTTTCGAAATACGTCTCTCCAGCAGTTGTTGATGAGTTGTTGAAAGACGCTGAGAACTTAAAGCTCGGTGGACGTAAAGAACATATGTCCGTCTTCTTCTCAGACGTGCGTGGCTTTACGACGATTTCGGAAAAACTTCCGCCCGAAGAACTTTCGCGCGTGTTGAATTTGTATCTGACGCCAATGACTGAGATCGTGTTTAAAAATAACGGTACGTTAGATAAATACATTGGTGACGCGATCATGGCATTCTTCGGCGCTCCGATTAAACATCCTCACCATGCCAAAGAAGCCTGCCGATGTGCTCTGCAAAATCTCGAGAAGCTGAAAGAGCTACAAAAAGAATTTGAAGCTCAAGGTCTCCCATACATTGATATCGGGATTGGAATCAATACCGGGCCGATGAGTGTAGGAAACATGGGATCCAACATCGTTCAGAACTACACGGTGATGGGCGACTCCGTAAACTTGGCGGCTCGTCTTGAGGGGATCAATAAAGAATACGGCACGCGCATTATTATCAGTCAGTACACGTATGCTGAAGTGAAAGAATCCTTCATCGCGCGCGAAGTGGATCGCGTGCGGGTGAAGGGGAAGCTCGAACCCGTTCGTATTTTTGAACTTATCTGCGAAGGCGAACCCACGGATCAAGTCGCTGGACTATTGAAGTACTTCAATCACGGCTACGAACTCTATCATCAGAAGAACTTTAAAGAGGCTTTAGAGATTTTCAAGAAAGCTCTCGAGGTGTCTCAGAATGACCCTGTTTCAGAACTTTATGTCGAACGCTGTGAAGAATATCTCAGTTCGGAACCCCCGGAAGACTGGGACGGCGTTTATGTGATGAAAACGAAATAGTGTTCAGGTGCTCGGGAAAGTTAAATTAAGTTCGAATTTCACAATTCCGATAAGGACTTGTTGTAAAAGCAAGGAGAGGTCATGAGGCTTCTAAAAAATTTCACTGGGACGTTGCTGGTTTTGGCTTTGGCTGCTTTGTCGCTTTCTTGTACGCGTGAGGCACAAAATACTAAGTCTTTAGTAAGTCTTTCTCTTCCGGGTGGCAATGGCACACTCGCTTTCGATAGCTTAACCCACGTTTCTATCAATGTGACCGGCTCGGGAATTCCGGCCCCTATTGTGGTTAACTGGGATCGAGACAATCGTATGGCTACTGATACGACTGCTAAAACGTCCTTTGAAGTTGAAATTCCAAATGGTTCCGATCGCCTGATTCAAGTGTTGGCGGTCTATAGCGACTCGTCTTCAAGTAGCGGTGCGATGCAGTTTTATTATGGCGATACACTACAAAGTATTCCCGCCGCTTCATCGAGTGTGAATGTTGATGTCACATCCGTTGCTCAAGGATCTACTATAGTCTCTGGTCAAGTTCAGGGCCGTTATTTCACAAGTGCTAGCGGCGGGCCGACAAATAAAATAGACATTGTCTACGCGCCTCCAGGCGGAAAAGCACCAATGATCGTTGAGCGATCTCTGATGATGAACGGCTGGTTTCAATTCTTCGGTCTTATTGGCGCGAAGCTTGGATATCGTCTCGAAGATGGTACTTTTCTCTGGGGAGGCCCTGTCGACCTCAGCGAAACCTCTTTTGCTGTTTCAAGCCGAGTTATGAGAGTGGCTGTTCCCATTCATCTTCGTCAAGAGAACTATAACGGCACCACAACGACAAAACAAGATGATCCACAGGTCTATATATACGGCTTCTTTGGAGATGCGGCTGCAATTAGCTCCAAGTCCATCTGTAAAACTTCTGGCACACCTTTAACAACTCTCTTAAAAGTAGGCACTACAACACCACTTGGCGTGACCGATGATGGCAGTCCGGATCCAACTAATTTATTCGACACTACTTTAGGCTCCATTAATATTCGTGGCGGTGTATCCGTCGGCGGAGCTAGTCCTTGCGACACTCAAGTAAATATCGACGCGAATCTTTTCAGCTCGGCTTTGGCGTTTACGCCACCGATGCTACAAAATGGAAATGACAATGCTGCCGGCTTCCGCTTGCCATTCCAATTGCCAAAAGCAACAGGGAACGGCGGAAGTAGTGCGCTGACCTCTACTGTCATCGACGCTAATAATATTTCCATTGCCGGAACGCTCTTGCCTGGAACAAATTCCGTCTTTGATAATTTCGCCGTTTATAAAGCCACCGGCCTAGGGCCGAACTTTTACTATCATTCATCCTATGCCCCTTGCGATGTTTTAACTACTGCTATGGGTTATTCTAAAGTTGCGGATACACCTGTTAGCGGTGTCGCTTATTCGGCAACTCTACCACTCACAGATGCAGAGGCGAGCGGCGGCGCGATGTTTGCTCTGTGTCCGTCAAAGGGCGGTATCCCTTTTGGTCCTGGCATGTGGGTGCAGGCAAGTTACATGCGCGGTAATTCCGGCGGTTGTACTGGTTGCGGCGGATCTGCGACTCAACTGGCAGCCGTCTTAGTCGGAAATAAGGTTGCGAACTCAATTTGTACTCCGTTCTTCATCGAAGGACGAGATGCGAGCAATCATGTCGCGAGTTTCAACGGGCCTATGACTATGAGTTTTGCAGTGGATAATGCCGACACTGTTGTCTATTCGGATTCATACTGTACGTCGGCAATTACGGCCCCTTACTCGGCATTTGCCTCCAGCCAAACTTTCTACCTCAAAAGAACTTCTACTGGTACCAGCGCTCGCACTTTGACAGTAACATCGAATTTGCCGCCTGTGAGTCAGCCACTGAACTTTGTTGATTCTGCGGGAACACCGTTTGTCATGGCTCGTGTCCCAACCTCAATCAACGCCTATGCTTGCTATACAGTCTCCTACATATCGATGCTGCAGAATGGATCGGACACGATGGTCGCGAATCTCGGTGGGTCCTATAACTTCACTTTGCCGACGACATCGGGACTCACTTACTATTACAATTCTGGGTCTCCTTGCTCAACTACAGGATCTGGCAACGTTTCACTGGGATCATCGTCTACCATTAGCTCACTTAATTTCTCTTATTCTGGAGCTGCAGCATCAATCAGTTTGGTTCCAGTTTCTGCAAGTCCCACTTTCTCAAACTACACAGGTGGTTCACCTATCAACGTGACTCAACCTGGAGGCGCGGCCTTTGTTAGACTTGCTATGCCACCTTCGATCAGTGCTGAGAGTTGTGTGAGCGCGAATCTCCAAGTTCTTGATGCGAATTTTAATCTGACTACGACACCACAAGCCGTCTCTCTCAATTTCACTTTCAACGGATCCGGATCTCTGCCAACCAACGCAGGATTTTACTCGGACGCTTCTTGTAGTTCTTCGACATCCGCTCCGTCTGTTGCCGCCGCAACCACCCAGTCCTCGCAAGTTTACTTCCGTTGGCCGACGACCGGCTCGCTTTCTATTGCGGCAAGCATCGCTAGCGGACCGACAGGCTTGAGTTATTCATCTCAATCCATCAATGTTGGGTCTCCAACCGTGGCCTCGATTATAGCCTATCCTGCGAATGGTGTGAGTTTTGCTTGGCCAAGCACATTTACTGGTTATGCTCCGCCAGTGCAAAAATCTCAGCCGTTCACAATTACACTCGAAGCACGCTCTCCTTTGGGAAATCTAGTTGTCGGGTTTAACGATTCCAACCCGAATTCATCGGGAGTCAATATTCAGGACCAGTATTCGAATCTCAATTGCGGTTCCATTGTATGGGCAGCAGGTATGGGCAGTGTCACTTGTTCCGTGCCGAACTCTCCGGACTATTTCTCATCTATAATGGATCAATTGAAAACTGGTGGCGGAGCCTCAATGTATCCAATGTTCTACGGCACCCCTAATATTCGCGTCAGTCGTTCCGCCGACGAGGTAAATACTCAGAGCTACCTGCTCTCAAAATCATTTAGCTATTACTCTGGCATCTGCCAACCGTTGATGTTTACCCGCGGTCAGTATACCGGCTCTTACTTTGTATCATCCACCGTGGCGTCGGGTATGACCTATACTGCAAATCTCACATACAACACAGGAGTCACAGGCTTCTATTCAGATGCAAGTTGCACAACGTCCATCACTCAAAGCACTCTGGGCGCGGGCCAATCTGCCAGCATGGTGTATGTAAAAATGAGTGGAACTGCCCCATCCAACTATCTTGCAATGCAGGCAGACTCCGTCGGCGTCACGGATCCATCCATGGCTGGGCTGACATTCCCAATCGGTTCGGCTCCGAGCACGTTCAGTCAGTATAATATCTCAATGTCTTTGAATCAGTACTATAGAGTCTGCTCGCCGGTGATGATCGTGCGCGCGGATGCTAATGGCACCGCGGTTTCAGCAGGTGCCACGGATAACGTAACTCTGAGTGCTAGCTTCGCAGCTAGCTGGTATTCTGATGCTACCTGCGGGACTAGTCTCGCGGGCGGAGTAGTGAGCTTCAGCGCTGGAGAAACAGGAAAGATCGTCTACATAAGACCCGACGTTCTGAACTTCTCGAGTGGCACTGTAAACGCCACAAACGGCACCCAAACAGGTTCCGCAAGCGGAATCAATGGCCAACCTTAATTGAGTTTGCTGTTTTATAGAACCCCGTCTCAAAAAGACGGGGTTTTTTATTTCTGTAAAATACTAGTCGTATAAGTGAACAGACTCGTGACGAGATATTTATTATACTTGTAAATTTCTACGTCCGAACTTGCCGTTGTCGCTTGAAGGCTTAAGAGAAAATTCCATTGCTTATTGAGATCTTTCGAATATCCCGCCGTCAGCGAAATATTAGTGTCTTTACGCGGAACCGTCGCGTCTTTGTAATCTTGAATTGCATAGTCAGCACGAAGCGAAGCAGAGCCTTTAAAATAAGTTGGATAGGTTACAGTCGCAGCAAGGCTTGCCTTTTGGTAACGATTATTTTTACCGACAGCATTGTTGAATAGATAACCGAACTCACCCATCAAAGTTTTTTCGCCCTTTAAGTCAAGTAACTGCGTCGGAATAATTGTAAGACCGTACCTAGTCGCAGATAAATCGTCGTCTCCCACGCTACTTTCAAGCATGGATTGATCTGAACCTAGATCTAATTTTCCAGAAAGATATAGATCTTGTTTCATCGGAGAAGAAATTGTTGTGGATATCTCTGTGGTTTTTGTTGCGACTTCGCGCACACCACTACTATTAGGCGTATAAATATTTTTGTATCCCGGAATAACCTCTAGATTGAAGTTTCTCTTCCCAGATTTAAAGTCTAAATGATAGGGAAGGGTAATTCCGACATCCATTGTATCCGCTGCTTGAATGTCACCATTTTTTTGGAACTTCGAATCCATGCTGTAATAATCTGAATACGCAAGCTTTGCTCCAAAATCAGACGCCATCGTTCTGCTGAGAATCGCAAGTGCACTGGCTCCATAATAAAGACGCCATGCTTTTGTATCAGTCGATGCATTGTTTTCCGCCGTATTTAAGACATTCGTATCGTAAAGCAAACCAGCAAACGCAGAAAGTCGATATTTTTCTTTTTTACTTTCGTAATAACTTTCGAGGCGATCGATCTCTTCAAGCAAGTTTTCAGCAGATTTATCGAGCTGCGGGTCTTTCGAGTTATCTAACACATATTCCATACTCTTGCGAGCATCAGCAAATTTTTGTTGTTGCACTTGAATGTTGCCCGCGTAAAAAGAAGCTATCGGACTCAATTCCGGTGAGTTTTCTTCGCGAATTTCCACCAGCTGCTTCAGAGCCTTTTCGTTATTTTTTAATTTCAAATTATTTAGAGCAATATAATAGTCCTTCTCAACTGATTGGTCGGGATCGACATCGGTCATAGAGAGTATCGCCAAAGATCTATTATAATTGCCTACCTTATAAAGAGTTACTCCATACCAATAAAGGTAAGCCTCTTCATCTGGGGCCAAATCCGTCGCTTGCGAATAAAGCTTTTCAGCTTCTTTATAGTTTTTATTCTTATAAAGCTCATTGGCTTTTTTAACCAGCTCTTCAGCCTCAGCTTTCTTCTTTTTCTTCGCTTCTTCAGACATTTTTTGCTGCTGTTCCATCAAAGCCATTCTCTTCTTTGAATGAGCTTCTTCTATTGATAGTTGCGTTGCTTCTTGTATTTGACCTTGTTTTCTTAGAAGTTGGTCGACTTTCTCCCTATTTACGGGAATCGACGCATTTTTTGGCTTTGCAACTTGAATTTGTTTCGCAATTTGTTTTTCTTCAGCCTTTTGTTTTTCCTCCGCCGCAGCAGCCTCCTGGAGGGCTAGTTCCTCTGGAGTTTTAAACAAAATAACTTTTTGGACGGATTTTTCCTGATAAATATATGGATAAAATTCCTCACCCGTCAGTGTCTGAAAATCTAAAGTCTTCGTGGAAGAGTCTCCCTTGAAGAACTGAATGACAAAGTATCCATTCCAAGTTTGTGGGGTCGACGGGTCTTTCGCTAAAGTTAATTGAGTAATTTTTCCCGACTCAACTTCTTTAACACGAATTAGTTGTTCTTGAACGTCACTAACCGCATCTCTAAGCTCCACTGTAATTGCTTGAGACTGAGATATTTTATTTTCTTTTGCGAATCCTAATGATGCAATACCAATTGTTAGCAAAAGTATGATGGTTCTTTTCATATTGGTCTTTTAGCTTTCTACTTCTGCACAGGAGCAATATTTACTTTAGACGAACCACTTCGAACAGGTGCTGGTGTCGGGGGAGGTGTGGGCGGTGCTGTTGGTGGTTTTGGCGGTGGTGTTGGGGTTGGATTAACAGGAGCTGGTGTATTTTTAGGATCGCGATCCGCCAAATCTACACCAGGTCCGCTATCTTTTTTTGAGTCTTTAGTTTTTTCATCATTCGCGACGTCACGCTTTTGATCGCCATCGGTCTTTGCCTCTTTATCAGACTTCGAATCCTTATTCGACATACTCGCAGTGGATTCACCATCCATCTTCTTCATATCTTCTTTAGGAACTGCTTTCGGTGTTTCAGGAGTTTTATCCGGAGCCGACTGAGTCATTTCTCCCTTTTTAACAACGACTGGCTTACCAATGATATTTCCATTCGGTCCCACAGAAGCCAGAGTCACCGCTCCCTTAAAAGTCACAACCGAAGTCATCTTCGTCTTCACATCAAAGCCCGCGAGAAACTGCGTACCACGCACACCCGCAACAGCGGTCGGAGTTTTAATCTGGAATTTACTCTTCTCACCGTCGTAAGTTTGCTCAACGTTGTTGCGCACTTTTCCTTGCAGCAAATTCATCTCAACGTTTTTCTTTCCAGAAGCTGCATCGTTTTCATATTTTGCGATCTGTACTTGCGTATCGGGATTCACGTTGATCACGTTACGATCGGACATCACGATCTTTGCACGAGAATCGGCGGCGGTGATGATGGTGTCACCTTCGGCAACTTTGCCACCCACCTTGGCATCGGTGGTTTGCTTGCTCGCGTTTTGTACTTTGACGGAGCCTTTTACGACCATCAAAACTCCGTACATGGGTTCAGCCATGGCGGACGCGGAAATTAGGGACACACAGCCAACGAAAAGAAGACCAAAAGCGTACTTACTCATATTTTTCCTCACTCACCCTAGGATATGCGAAAGGCCTGTGGGAATGAATGAGAGGCTCGGAAAGGCGCGATTTTTGGACTCTAGTCTGAGTGTCCAGGTGGGGCCTAGTAGCTTTTCAAGTTTTTGAAAAGCAAAGTATTTTCAGTAAGTTATTTTATGAAGTCTGGGAAACTGATCGATGAAAAATGAATGAAAAATTTGGTGCAGACGGGAGGATTCGAACCTCCGACCACCTGATTCGTAGTCAGGTACTCTATCCAGCTGAGCTACGACTGCACGTAGGATAAAAATCCGAAAGAGACGTATTAATAGGACTCTGAGGCGGAAAAATCAAGGCCCTTTACGCACTTTTGCAAAAAGAATTGGGGTCTAAGCTTGATTATACGGGGGGCGTATGGCAGTTTCTGTTGGTCTGCCTAAAAAGCTGACCCAAGTTTCGTGCGGAAAGGTGGGTGAGTGGCTGAAACCAAGCGTTTGCTAAACGCTCGTAGACTCAAAAGGTCTACCGCGGGTTCAAATCCCGCCCTTTCCGCCATTTTCCGTCGAGTCTGACGATGGTACTTTCGAAGTTCAAATCAAAATAAAGAGATAGAGAAAACTCGCAGCGTTGCGAGTTTTCTCAAAGTGCTTGGCTATCAAGCTTTCACTCATGAAGACATTGTCTAATCCACAATGAAAAGTTAGACGTTGGGGTCAGTAAATGAGCGGTGTAGTTCCACATCGGTTGCGACTCAAAAAGGTACCGATAGATTCCTCGATTTTTTTAATCTATTCTAGAGAAAGATGGATTTGGGTCAATGTCACGACGGCAGCTTCTTCACCATCAACTTTGCAAGCTAATGCATTTTTAACCGGTATGTAACAGCCGTACACAGTTACATGGTCATGCTGAAACTGTGCCGGCAAGTTTGCAGCAACGTAGACGCCGTTAGCATCCTTAATAGCCCACTTTGTGCCGCAATCACTATCTTGAACAGCTTTCACAGCACCGATGAACTCATCTTGTCCTTGCGGACAATCTACTTCACTATCAGCATGAGCAGCAATAGAACTAAATAAAGCTGCTGCCAATACACCTATAGAAATAATTTGTTTCATAGAAAACTCCCTTTACTTGAACTCGCGGGCGTTTATTGAACTGCGAGGTATTGTCGCTATTAACCGGTGAAGCTGTCGGTCATCACATTTCTTAAATTTTATTTTCTTCTTGAAGATTAAAAAGACTCACAAGTCAGTTGGAGATTCACGATCGGCGGTTGTCCATCGCTGCGCTCAGCCTTCATCAGAAGGGCCTTATTTGAATTGCGATAGAATCCCAACGCAAATTGCTTATCTTGTGAAACAGCGGAGGATGCAAAGGGAGAGCTATGGAATGCTGGAATCACATTAACGACGGATGTGGCTATTACCGTGTCATCCGCACGTTCTTTCACAGAAGCATAGACGATTCCGCTTTGCTTAATAAGTGCGACTTCATATTGAGCAGAGAGGCAGCTCGCTACTAAAGTTTGAGTTCCGCCAGCGCTTACCAAGGGACCAGCCCAAGCTATGCTTCCAAAGGCAAAAAAGAGAACGGTAATAAACAGGTTTTTGGTTTTCATGGTATCTCCCATTCGAGGTTTAATTATTAATTTGATTTTCCGAAAACCTTTATACGGCACAATGGCGCAATAGGCTATATATTTTATATATAATTTTGCCATTTAAAATTAAAATATTTTAAAGTATTCTGCTGCCATGAAAACGATTTTTTATTTTGATAACTATAGAGAATATTTAAAGAATATGGTGGAGGAACGCCGACTCCGCGGGCACACCAAGGCTGAGTTAGCCCGTGTTTTAGAGTGCCAGGCCGCCTATTTATCACAGGTGCTGGCAGAAAAAGTGGATTTCACCGAAGAGCATCTTTTACGTTTGGCAGAGTATATTGAGTTCAATGAAGTCGAAACCGAATACCTGCTGACACTTCTGCGAATCGCTAAGGCTGGAAATCAAAATATGAAGCGCTATCTGGACCGTCAAAGAGTGAAACTGAAAGAAACGGCGGAAGAACTTGAACCGCGTTTATCCTCACGAAAAACAAAGTCTGCAAATCAAGATTTGAATATTTACTACTCTTCCTCATGGCTTCCTTCAATCATACACCTCGCGACAAGCTGTGAGCGTTCGCAAACAGTTCCGGCCATTGCCAAAAAATTTGGCTTAAGTGAAGAGTTGGTGCATGAACACCTTCGACGACTCGAGAAATTCGGCCTGGTCGATTTTAGCAATGACCGTTGGAAGTATTCAGGCACATCGATTCACTTTTCAAAAAATTCACCATTGGATTTGCAATTGCAGATGAGTCGCCGCCTTTTAGCCATGAACCGCCTGTCTTTCAGAAAAACTTCGGACCTTTATTATTCGGTGATTTTTTCGACTGACCCTAAGACGGCCTCTCAGCTGCGCAGTCAGTTTTTGAATACCATCGAGATTCTGCATAAAACGGTTGAACCCACAGCCAGTGAAGAAGTCTTTGCCGTTTGCATTGATTTTTTTAAGGCATGAAAATAACTAAAAGGATTTGATGCCTATTTACGATTTGATGTCAGAAAGATGTCTGCCAAGCTGAAGTCAAAAAATCAATTTCAATACAAGCCAGGTAGGACTTGGTAGGGCGCAAAAATATTGTTGAAGGATTACGGTCCGTTACAGAGAAAATTCCCTCCCCGCCATAGAACTGGACTTTGCTCAAAGACTTCCAATGCTAAAATAATTTGCATTGGGGGTTTCGTGAAAACATCTCTCTTCATTTTATCCGTTTCGTTTTTAGGTTTAATCGCAGCTTGCTCAAGCGCACCCGAAGTTCACACGGAACGACAACCTTCGAGTCATCACCATGATATGTCAGGAATGAAGGGCGAAGTTCAAGGAACTCTCTCAGACTGTGCAAACGCCCAAGGCTTCAGTGACCAAGTCAGCTCTGCTCAGCAAGATGTTATCAATCAAATCGTCGGCGGCCGCGGACATCGCTTGCTCCACGCTCTTTGGCATGCGACGCGGGCGGGGCTGAGTGCGCAAGAAAGCAAGCAAGCCGTCCATGCATTCGGAACGGATTGGACCGCGGAACACAAATACTGTCCGCCACCAACGACCAGTGCAGATGCTGCAAATTACAATCCCGTTGGCGAGGATTTTTTATTCATGCATCGTGAAATGATCGAGATGATTCGTGCGGGAATGATCTCAAAAAACCTTCAGTGCATTAAGCCTTGGTTAAAAGTTCCGACTCTTCAGGACTGGCCTCTTCCCGACAATGATACCTCAGGACCAAAATCAGCAGCGGCTTTAAAGCAGCTCCAAACCTGGGATGCACAAATGCAAAACCAGAATTGGCTTCGCTCTGTGAGTCTGAGTCAGCTCGGCATGGCTTTGGAGATCACCACTCACAACAACTTGCACATGCGCTATTCTACCACCAAGCCGCCTGCGGGCTTTCCTGGAGTCAACAAAACTGGCGGAGCGCCCATTCCATTCGATGGCCGCTTCTCGGCAAAATGGCCTTATGATAACTACACTTACAATTGGCTGGCCGATCCTTACGGAGCCGCTTTGAATCCGATCTTCTGGAAAATCCACGGCTATGTGGATGGAATGATCGACAGATGGCTTGCAGCAAATAATTATAAAACCATCGCCGCCCAATGTCCTCAAGGTGATCGCAGCTGTTATCAATGGCGTGGCACCTGGACAGGCTCGGTGCCAAGCGACCTTGGCCTGAAAGATAGCGACAGTCGCAACATCGCTGCGAATAGCAGCGGAGATGTCGATGGTAAAACGACGTCCTTTAATCAGGCCCGGATGCACAAGCAGTGGACGGGCGTCATCGGCGGCGATCCTTCTGAGGGACCCAAAGTCGGCGCACCCGGAGGCTCTGGCTCCAAGGCCATCTTAGATCCATTCCAATACGCCGTCCAACAAGAGTGTGGAAATCCATAGACAGAAATTCACTCCCGGTATCATTTCGAGACACCCCGCTCTCTGTCGAGCGGGCTCAATTTCCCTTATCCCGTCAAAAATCTCACAGTGGTTTTCCCTGCGGCCACCCGTTAAACTAGAGGGAGGGGGACCTCTATGAAAACATGTATCTCTCTTGGCCTGGTGGTGGCGGCTTTGCTTTTCACAGCATGTGGAAAAAGCGGCGGAACTCTGACTTTAACCATCGACCCTCCGGCATCCACCTCGAGCACGGACAATCCCTCTTCACCGGCGAAACCCCTTTTCAGTATTTGGACGGAGTCGAATAACTACTTCCAAGCAGACCTGCGATCCGCGCAGTTCGGAGTTTCTTCGAATGTCACGATCACTGCAATCACGGCACAAACTTGCAGTTGCAAAGTTCTCGTTCAAGGCGGCGAAAGCTCCGGCACCATGGCGTTTTCCACTTGCTCGGGAACTTACCCCGACTGTGGCTCTTTCAATATTTCGGGAAATTACACTAAATCCTCATCTGGTCTCCAGCTTTGCACGAGTGCCAGTAACTGCTTGAATTTGAAATAGGGTTCGCATGTTGAGAAAAGTGTTCGCCGGAATTCTTGCGGTTTTAATTTCCACTTCGTCGGCTTGGGCCCAAAACAAAGCCGCCACCAAAAACCGCGCGCGCAAATCAACACCGCCTGCTTATCCCGCCTATGTTCCTTCAACACTTCCGGCGGAGCCTGTCGCTCCACCAGAACCGCCACCGACCAAGCATTTCTATGTCACCGCACTTTATAGTTCTGCCAACGCGATCAAGTACAAAGGAAGTGCGGACCTCTTCGGCGTTCCTACAGGTTTTACTGCTGCCGAAAGTACGACGGGAGCGCTCGGTTTTGCCGGCGGCTACATTTCGCGAGAAGCCGGTCGTTTCGGCTATAGTGGTGAGCTCGCCTATGAACTTCCACGCACCTCCAGTGGTGTTGAAGGCATGCTCGGCAACCAAGCCATTCATGGAAAATACGATGAAAATCCTAGCAATAGCGTTTTAACTCTGGCGGCAAATGGCAATTACTCCTTGAGCTCCGCCATTTATATCTTTGGCGGCATCAATTATCCGTTCACCAGCGGTAACGGCGATTCCCTGAACGGATTGCCGGGATACCAAATAGGCGGAGGCTTCGCATTTTCGCCGAACATTTCAGGCGAACTCAGCTATCGGACATTACGTTTAAAGGGAACCATTGATAGCCCTGGCCTGAATTTGCGCGTTGATGAGGCCACGTTCTCGGGTATGATTTTAGCTGTGCACTATTTGTTCTAGCAGGAGCTCACTATCGACCAACCCGCGTTTTTACTTCCTGAATTCATTGGCCTTTTTATAGGCATGTTCGCTTGTTGGGCACTAACTTTTTGCTACACCCTGTGGAATATTCGAAAAAGCCGGCGCGAAAAGTTGTGTTGTCTGCACGAAAACCTGAAACAGATTCATCTCGCGTGGTCCAACAACGAAGCGGACCTAAAGCCCGCGAACTCCGTGGATTTCTCCGAAGAAAATCGCAGTGAGCAGAGGTGGTTTCTCATCGCTGGCGTCGTCTTATCATTTGCGAGCTGGCTTGGTTTTTTTATTTTAGCGGTTTTAATTATGTCCATGGAATTTCTAGCAAAACCTCGGCTTGAAAAAGCGATTTTCAAGTCCGAGCTCGTATGCCGAAAACTTCCACCGGCAGTCGTGCAAAAAATCGTGGACGAAATCGCCGCACAGTAGAAATAAATTTCAGTTTGTTTAAAACTCTTGCGCTTTGCCGCAGGTACAGGCATATCGCTTATCCATGGTAATTAAGCTTTTCCGGTGGCAGGCACTCGCTCTAGCAGTATGGCTTATATCGTTAGTGGGTGGTTTAAGAATCCTTTGGGGTTATGAGACCACACCTGGCGTACAACTTAGAAAATCATCTCGCATTCGCAACACGAATCTCGTTCAACTAGCATCGCAGCAACCGACGCTCATCATGTTTGCTCATCCGCAGTGTCCCTGTACGAAGGCAAGCCTGCTTGAGCTGCAAGATTTGGAGCGCAAGCTTCACGGCCTTGTGAAAGTAAAAGTGTTTTTCATCCGGCCGGTTTCTAAGGACAGAAACTGGCTGGAATCTTCTTCTTGGGCGTTAGCGAAGACGATTCCAGGAGCGGAGGTTTCAGCGGACCCCCAAGGGACGCTGGCGCGAATGTTTAATGCCCAAGTGTCTGGTGAAACTGTTCTCTATTCGACAGACGGAGAGCTGCTGTTCGAAGGCGGCGTTACTCCCTCGCGTGGACATGTGGGCGAGAATCACGGGACGCAGGCAATTATTGAAACGATTCTGACGGGAAGAACGTCTATTGTACATACACCTATTTATGGATGTGCTCTTTTTAGCGAAGAGCAGGGAAAAGTTGCGTGGAAATAGCAAAACTCTTTGAGGAGCAAAAACACAACGTAAGAAAGCGTGGGGACCGCGCTTTTGGTTGGCTTATGTTGGGTCAATGGCTCTTTGCCGTTATATTGGCTCTGACCTTTTCTCCTTACACATGGAGTGGCGAAAACCAAGAGCTACACATTCATGTCTGGATGGCTACGGTTCTCGGTGGCATCATCACTTCGCTCCCGCTTTATTTTGCTTTCATTCGTCCCGGAGAACAGATCGGTGGCTACGTCATCGCTGTCGCACAGATGTGCTTCTCCGCACTGTTCATTCATCTGATGGGTGGTCGAATCGAAGCACACTTTCATGTCTTTGGCTCTTTGGCGTTTCTCGCGACCTATCGCAATTGGCGTATTCTCTTGGTTGCTTCAGCTGTTATCATTCTTGATCACTTTATTCGCGGTTTCTATTTCCCTTTCACTCTCTATGGCGTCACCACTGGCGTCGAGTGGCGCTGGCTAGAACATGGAGCTTGGATCCTCTTTGAGGTGGCCTTCTTAAGCTACGCTTGCGCACAAGCCAACAAGGAAATGCTTCAAACGGCTGTCACTCATTGGGAACTCATGAACACGCGGCTCGATACCGAAAATCTCAATATTAAACGTACACAGTTCTTCTCTGTTATTAGCCATGAAATTCGCACGCCTTTAAACGGTATCATTGGCTTTTCCGATTTCTTGAAAGAGTCTCCGATTCCGCAAGAACAAAAAGAGTATGTCTCAATTATCAAGCAGTGCTCCGACACACTTTTGAAGCTGGTAAATGACCTCTTGGATTTTAGCCGTATCGACAGTGGGCGCTTGGACATAGATCCTCATAACTTCAAAGTTCAAGACATCCGTGAATATCTCGAAAAGGTTTTTTCTTTAGAGTGCAGAAAGAAGAGCTTACGGTTCTCATTTGAAATTGCACCGAATGTTCCTTCTGAGCTCGTTGGAGATTCGCACCGTATTCGCCAGGTGCTTACAAATATTGTTGGTAACGCCATTAAGTTCACCGAAAATGGCGGTATACGTGTTCACCTCCGCCCGCATCCTACAGATGCTGATATCTACCAATGGACCGTGGAAGATACCGGCGTCGGAATTAAAAAAGACAACTTGGCAAAGATTTTTAGTCCCTATACTCAAGAGTTCTCTTCCACCTCGAGAAAGTACGGCGGGAGTGGTCTTGGTCTTGCTATTTCTAAAAAGCTTGTTGAGTTGATGGGTGGGCAATTGTCTGTTGAAAGCACCCTCGGCAAAGGCACGGTCTTTTTCTTTTCAATTCCCCTCAAGCCTTCCTAAAGAAAAAAAACTTTTTTCATCTTCACACAAACGTCACATGACGATAAACTTTTTATTATTTATAGTGTGATTTTTCTGCGGTGATCAGGTTTGAAAATATTTTTTCTGAATTTTATTTTAGCGTCTTTTGCAACCACGGGATTCTCTGCGGTGCCAACCTCTCAGCCCCCTCGAGTGTCTTTTGCTGTTTCAACTTACAATCCCTTCGTTATTCAAGAGGAAGACGGACATCTCAAAGGGATTTATCAGGAGTACGTTACAGCTGTTATTAAAAAGTCTGGGCTTGAACCGCACTTTGAAACCATGCCGCTAAACCGCGTGCTGGCTCATGCTTCAAAAGGCACCTATGATTTCTTCATGGGGGTTTCTGGCATCCCCGAGGCCGGGGATAGATACCAAGAAGTCGCTCGTTTTCATAAACTTCGTGTAACTCTCATTGGTCTTGTAAAAAATCTTGATTTTAGCAAAGGCCATCTTGTGATCGGCAAAGCACCTAACAGCTATTGTCCCCTTTTTACTAAAGAGCAGGAAAAGAACATTCGTTATTTTGAGTATACGGATACAGAACAAGCTCTGAAAATGCTGGTTGCCAAAAGAGTTTCTGCCGTATGCACCACGCGCGAGCTCTTTTACTTTGAGCTACATCATTCAAAGTACGCCGATTTGAAATTCAATGAGTTCAATGAATATCACCATGACTTTACTATTAGTCTGTTTGCTCACAAGAGAATTGCACCAGACCAAGTGAAATCAGTTAACAAAGCCATTGCGGAACTTGAACAAAAAAAACTGCTCTCAAGTCTTTATAAGAAGTACGGCCTCGAAGAAGTCACGCGACCCTAGTAGGAAACTCTATCCGCTTTTTTTTGCCACTCTTTAAATACGGAGAGGGCCTCTTCATGACAGCATTGAACCATCGGAATCTTACGGTCTTTGAGATCTTTTGGAATTTCCCTGTAAATAAAGTCGTCGTCAAATGCGATGTCAGCAGCATCTTGACGGGTGTTTGCATAATAAATCTTCTCAATACGCGCCCAATAGATCGCTGAAAGACACATCGGGCAAGGCTCGCAGCTTGTGTAAATCTCAGCGCCAGACAGATCAAAATTATTCAGCTTCTCGCACGCATCGCGAATTGCGACCACTTCCGCGTGAGCCGTTGGATCATTTGTCGAAGTCACTTTGTTCCAACCAACTCCAATAACTTCCCCATCCTTCACCACCACCGATCCAAACGGACCGCCGGCGCCTTTGCGCATATTCTCCAAAGATAACTGGATGGCTTGTTTCATGAAGTCCTTGTTCACACTTCCCCCTTCGAGCGAAGGATCGATCTTATCCGAATAAAGACTCTAGTCAACCGGCAGGGCGGCCTTTGTTCGAATATAGAGCTTTCCGCTTTCTAAAACAGTCGTTTGCTGTTTACCACCAGCTATTCAAAGATTAAGACAACGGCTTTCCTATTACCCATTCGCGTCCATCGTAAAAGAATTAGACAACTCCTTTCCATTGGATCCACTTCGTAGCTTTCGGGCCGGAATAGGTCTTGCAATGACTCTATCTCCAGCAGTGAGGACGGATCAATCAAATGAAAAACTGGACGGTTTTTGGCATTGGCGCCATTGTTATTCTTGTTGTTATCATAGTGGCCGGAGTAGGAAAAAATCCTAGTCCCGCGAAGTCTCACGCTTTATATCGGCCTCTACCAAATCACACTGTCGTGGTTGCCTCCTCAGGTTCTGCTCAGAAGCAAGCGCTGGTTGCACCCCGTATTGAAAATCAAATCCCTCGCCAGCAAGATTTAGATCAACGCCAAAAAGCCCTTTACGAGATTACGCAGAAAGGCTTCAGCAAACGGACTGAACTTTCTCAAATCGCGATGAGTCCGCTTCCTAAGTTCGAGAATTTAGATAATCCACACTCCATTGGCAGCTATAAACATCGTGAGGAAATTAATCTGAGAATCACGGCCCTCGAGGCCCTCGATAAACTTGCGATTGAGCACCCTCAAGAAATGCGGAGAATAATTGAAGAGGTCGCAGCCAAGCAGCAAGAGCCAACCTTAAGGCTCTTAATCCACATCAGTCTTGATGGAATCTACACACATAGACCCGGCAAACTGAGCCGTGCCATTGACGCCATGATAGCGGAAAAGGAGAACTCGTGAGGTATCTCGTATTCTTATTACTTATTGTATTTCCTTTCATGGCTTTCTCTCAGCAAAATTGCCTGCCGCAGAACCAGGCGGACTTTCTTTTTAATAATTTCAGAATCAATCAGTGGTCTGCCGCGACAAGCTCCTACAATCCAGTGAACTCAATTGCGAATCTCTGCGATAGTCAAGCACCTCTGGTTCGTGTAGCCAGAGCTCTCCATTTTATGGAGGGATTGAATGGGTCTCAGAATCCCAAGTCGATATCCGTGGTCTCTCAAGAAGGGGCTGGAAACTTTTTTAAAAAACGCATTGCTGTGATTGATATCGAAACTACGCTAGGAGTCCATGGCTGCGTGAGCGGCACCGTTGCATACGTTTCTCCAAACGAGCACAACGAGATGCACATCTGTGCTCCAAATCTTTCTCTGTATGACTCCGATTTGATGACAAGTTATGTTCTAATTCATGAAGCCCGTCACACTGAGGGCTATAGTCACGTGCATTGCACTCATGGCGCTTACGGAGCGTACGACCGAATTACTCCGGGCGCAGGTAGTTGCGATGACTCTTTTGAAAACCAGGGCTCTTACGGTGTGGGAGCCGGCTTCATGGCTGATATTTATAGCTCCACTCAAGACCCCGTTCTGAAGCAAGAAGCACGATCCAATCTTGTTACGGATTTTATTGAGCGCTTCAACAAATTGCCTCTGAATATTCATCAAGGCTTGGCAGCGCACAGTGAAACCGGAGAGGTTTCTTTCTTTGATGGCTCTACCAAAAATACACTGTTTATGGCAAACCCTCGGGCCTTTCTGGTTTATCGGCTAGATATTCCCGTCGTCTTCGATGCTGCGGCCAACACAGTTAAGTCTTACTACTATTCGACTCAGTTACAGGACACTCCCGGGCCCTACGCCATGAGATTCACACAAAAATTTTCTGCCGCCGAGAGAGACAGTTTGAAAGATGTCTATTCAGGAAATCTGCATAATTTCCGCTGTCTACTTTTTGATACAAAAGTGGTTTGTCGAAGTTCAAATTCAGATACGGAGCCCGAGTTAGAAATTCCACTGACTATCAAGCCAGTACAGTTTTTGCTAACTGAAAACTCGGTCTTGGTAGATAGCGGTCTTCTGATGATCGTGGCCGAAGATGGTTCCCTCGCGGAGCTGCCAAGCTCTTGGTCGGACCTTAAGCTCTCGGTGCTTCTAAAGGACGACCTCGCACGATTCAATAAAAATTACGGCTTAAAGAGCTTAGTAACTATCGGCGACGGTTTAGAGTACGGCGTGGATTTCAACGGCAACCTGTCGAGCTTCGACCCTAACTCAAAAAGCTGGTCAGCAGTAAAACCTTATAGTGGTCAAAAAATTAAAAGAGTCGTGGCCCCGTTTTTTTGGTCTAAGGTTCTCGAGAATCTTTAGGGGACTAGGCCTTAAGTGGCGGAGAGTGTGGGATTCGAACCCACGAGCCCCGCGAAGGGCTGCCAGTTTTCAAGACTGGTGTTTTCAACCGCTCAACCAACTCTCCGTCGACCGTTTTATGGGTTTTGGTGAGTTGGTTCAAGCAGTTGTTATATTAACGCAGTGTTTATTTTCGGATCTCTATGCGGCCACCCATGTAGTTCTGAAGCGCCTTCGGAATCGCAACGCTTCCGTCCTCACGTTGGTAGTTCTCAAGGATCGCAACCAATGTACGGCCGACAGCTAAGCCCGACCCATTCAACGTATGAACAAACTGAGGCTTTCCACCTGCAGAGCGGAAACGAATGTTCGCACGACGAGCTTGGAAATCCTCGAAGTTAGAACAAGAACTGATCTCGCGGTAAGTGTTTTGACCAGGCAACCAAACTTCAAGGTCATGAGTCTTCGCAGAGCCAAAACCCATATCCCCAGTGCAAAGAAGCATGCGACGGAAAGGCAGTTCCAAGTTTATCAGTACTTGCTCCGCATGAGTCGTCAAAGCTTCGTGAATCTCATAAGACTTATCAGGATGAGCAAAGGTCATGAGTTCCACTTTGTCGAACTGATGCTGACGAATCAGCCCTTTAGTATCACGGCCCGCACTACCAGCTTCAGAGCGGAAGCACGGAGAGTACGCACAAAAGCTCTTTGGCAAATCGGTCTCATTGAGAATCTCGTTATTATAGTAATTTGTTACGGGAACCTCTGCAGTCGGAATGAGATACAGATCAGTATTCGCGAGGTTGAAAACATCTTCTTTAAACTTCGGAAACTGCCCAGTACCCAGCAAGCTATTACTGTTCACCATGAACGGCGGAATCATCTCCGTATACCCATGCTTCTGAGAATGAAGATCCATCATGAGTTGAATCAATGCGCGTTCCATTTGAGCCGCCGCGCCTTTTAGAAAAGCAAAGCGAGTCCCCGTTGTTTTAGAAGCACGTTCAAAATCGATGATGTCGAGGTTTTCTCCCAACTCCCAATGTTCTTTCACTTTGAATTTGAAAGTCGGGGGAGTGCCCACCGTTTTTAAAACTTTGTTATCTTTTTCAGAAGACCCAACCGGCACGCTGCTGTGAGGCTTGTTCGGCATGGTGAGAGCAATATTAGTCACTTGCAAATCTATCTCGGCCGCTTTGGCTTCAAGATCCTTTACAGTGCCTTTCAATTTTTCAACCTCAGTCATGATAGAAGAAACATCGCCGCCTTCGCGTTTCAGTTTGCCAATCTCACCACTAAGTTTGTTTTGCTTCGCCTTTTCGGTTTCGGCTGCCGTGATCATCTCGCGGCGCTTTTTGTTGAGCTCTACGATTTTCTCTAGAATTTCTGTCGAAGCGCCGCGATTTAAAAGGGATTGCTTGTATTCATCAAAGTAGCTAGCGCCATTCTCGGCTTTTTTTTCGAGAAGTTTAATGTCGATCATATTGCGGTCCTTTCTAAATTACGGAGCGACGAGAATATACATCCTGAGGAGCATGGCCACAAGGACGAGAATCAAATCAAAGATTAAGATTTTGCCAATGTTCCAACCCGACGTGGTTTTTAGCACAAGGCCCATCACCACAACCATCATGAAGATCAAAGCCAAAGTCCCATAACCAATGAGCTCCTGGCCGATCAACCCGAGAGTCAGTCCCAGCATGAACCCGGTTAAAACACGCAAAGTCAGGCACACCAACGACACCGATGAGGTCTTCACTCCGTCTTGAACGTTTGTCGAAAAGCCTTTTACTTTATCTGAGATCCCCATGTTTTCCCCTTATCCGCCACCAATTCGGTTGATGCGAGCTTCAATTTCACCACGATCCGAAGCATTTGGCGACAGTCCTAAATATTTATTGTAAGACTGAACCGCCGCACGAATATCACCACGTAATTCATAAATCGCGCCTTGCTCTTTGTAAATATCCGCATAGCCCGACTCACGGCTCGACGCCATAGATAGCAAATCTTGGGCGATATCGACAGAGCCAGAAAGACGATAACACTGAGCGGCTTTGACATACGTATCCGCCCCCTGAGGGCGAAGCTTCATGGCTTGAGAGTACTCAGCCGCACACTCCGCAAATTGCTTCTTGGCCGCAAAGATCTCTCCGGCAAGAAGATAACTGTCAGCAAGATTTGGATTTTCCTGCTTTTCTTTTTTCACAGCCTCGAGCCCCACATTAAAGTTTCCTGAAAGAACCGCCGCTTTCCCAATGTAGTAGTAAGTTCGTGGGAAATTCGGATTGATTTTCTGAACCCGTTTGAACTGCTGAATCGCCTCATCAAATTTGCTGGTATCCATATAGAGTCGGCCCGCCTGGAAAAGCGCCTCTCCATCGGAAGGATCCAAAACAGCCGCCGAGAGGAAAGCCTTCAACGCGCGGTCGATCAGACCCACAGCTTTGTAACATTCGCCAAGACCAATAAAGGCTTTTTTGTTTCGTGGATCGGCCTCGGTCACTTGCTCATAATATTCCTGAGCTTGCGTAAAGCGTTCTTCTGCTTTGTAAATCTCTGCCAAGGCAATGCGATACTCGGTTGAATAAGAATATTTCTTAATGAGCTCTTTCACATAATTTACACCAGAGTCCACACCATTGATTTGCGCCATGACTTTTGCGTAGGTTACCTGCGCATCCGTGTTGGTGGCATCGATCTCAACTGCTTTTGTGGCATAACGAAGAGCATCGCGCTGATAGCCTTCGCGCGCATCGACGTCCTTCTTCGTCGCTGCAATGGTATTAGCGTACATCGCAGCACTCGCGCGCGCGAGCAAAGTATAGGTCTCAATATCAGCATCGTAAGAACGCAATGCCCGCTGTGCAAAGTTAATACAACCTTGCATATTATTACGACGGAATTCCATCAGAGCCATCCCACGTAATACTTCGTAGTTATTCGGAGAAATTCTTGCCGCCGCCGTTAGCGCATTCGAAGCACCGGCAAAATTATAGCGCTGAGACATGTAATCTGCCTGAAGCACATAGGCCGTAATGAGATCTGGCTCTGCTTTGGTTGCTTTCGTCAGCCACTCAACAGATTCAAAACTTTGATTGAGCTGCCACAAGCACTTCGCTGCTTTCACCGCTGCCATACCATTTTTCGGATCCATCTCAAACGCCGCTTTATACTCTGCTTGCGCTGCCAAGCAATCGCCCGTACGGGCATACTGATCCGCTATGAACATCATCTCACTGTTCGTGGATTTCTCCTTGATTTTGTCAGAGCCACCTAAACGCACAACAAGTTGTTTGTACTTGGCGTTGTTGGGACTTAAGCGATAGGCCTTTTGGGCTGAATCCAATGCGGGACTTTTTTCACTCTTATTCAAGTAAAGTTCTGCCAAAACGAAGTAGCCTTCAGCTTCTAGGTCGCGAGAAATTCGCGCTTGTGAACTCATCGCAGATTTCAAAAACTGAAAAGCATTTTCCTCTTGTTTAAATGCTCTGTACTGCAAAATACCAGCGCGGATCTTCGCTTCACGATGATTCGGATTTTTCTCTAACACCGCTTTAAAGTACTGCGCAGCCTTAGGTCCCTGATTTTGTACCACGGCCATCGCGCCGGCCTTCACAAGAGGCTTCAGCCATTTTTCCCAAAGCTGCGCTGCTTTTTCATAGTACGGAGTCGCATTCATGTAGTCTTTGTCGGCCTCAAGCAACTCCGCTTTGAATTCATAAAGAACGGGGAGTAACGAAAAGTGATCTGCGTTTTCCAAAGCCGACTCCACAACACCACGAGCTTCTTTGTAATGCCCAGCAGTTTGCAGATTTACAATCTCACAAATGTTTCCGAATAAGCCGACGGCGTTGAGCGCACGAGTTGACTGCGTCACGCTTGAAATCGTACGGATATCGTTGGCATCTTGCTTGGCAAAGGGCCAAAGCTCTTTGTAAACCACACACAGAAGTCCGCGAACCTCGAGGTTATTGGGAACCCCTTCGACAATAGACACCAAGTGATTTTGTGCAATCAGGTAGGATTCAATGGTGTCTGCCTCCATGGCTGCGACTGCGGCAGTATACTTTTCTTTCGCTTGCTGATCACTCATCGCCGCCGCACCTTTTTTCGGCGCAATGAGGCTGAGCTTTTCCCCCGCATCAGGCCCATCCGGCAAAAGAACATACACCACTAAGAGCAGTGCGAGCCCCACGAGAATCAATGGCAGCTTTGCACTCTTCACTAATTCTTTTTTCCGAACCTGAGCAATGTTCTTCAGCTCAATGACAGCGGGCTCACCCTGCCTTTTCGCAGGTTGCTCCGCCACTGAAGATGTTTTTGGAACTGGCGTGCCTCTTCCCGAGTTTGTCGCACTTGTTTTTTCTAAAATCTGACGCTGAGACGCCTGCGGACTTTTCAAATGCTCCGGAATAGGACCGACAATTGTTTCTGCATTGGCTGTGTTTTTCGGCACGGGCTCGACAGAGCTTTCGAGCGCCTCAAGCAACTTGTCATAGAACTGCGTTTCTTGAGAGAGCAAAGTCCATTGACCGTCCGGATATCGGGAAACCATTTCCGAACCGGAAAAAACGCCCTCACCGATCAGCTTCAAAAGAGCTTCGGTAGTGTAGGGACCTTTTGTCTGTCCACCGGTGGTTTTTACGACCCAATGAATCTGAATACGTGCCATAGATAGTTGATTATATTTCGCTTTTTCGCTGCGGCCTAGCATCAGGTGAGATCGCAAAAAGGTCCCTACAAAAGTCTTTGGACTTTAGTCCCAAATTGGAATCACCAAACCCATTCTGGAATTACCAATCCGGAGTTTAGTTCCGGATTTCGGAGCTCAAATTAAAATAAATCCATTTTCAACTGTCAAAAGAGTTGGCACGCGAGTTGCTTTAGGAGTTTTGTACTGGGAGAGAATCAATGATTCGCAACGCACTCATAGCACTCTACATCTTGGCAGTTCTCGCAATCTCTGCTGTGTCGCGCGCTGAAATCTCAGTCATTGTTGTTGAGCCTAAACGTCCTGTGAGACCCGTTATCAACCCTCTAACTGTGGACCCCCTCCCTGGTTTTGGTGTGAACGGGCCTCTCAAGACGAAGCTAAGTTTCGGTACCAGAGAAGTTAGAAATTAACTTCGATACCATTGAGTGTCTCAGTCCACCCCCTCCGGACTGGGACATTTTTTTTAATCCCTTCAAAAGCCTCGAAAGGACCCCCTCCCAACGAGGCTTTTTTTTTGCCCGGAATTTACGAATTAATTCTGATGAATCGCTTGGTCTTCGGTGGCTCCGCACTTCTTTCTCCATCCATGAGATTCGAGGGCTATGTCGCCCTCGAGCTCCCCTTACTGACGGGCATCGTGCCCGTCAGTCCCAACGTACCGGGTGCGTTCTTAGTAAATAGTTACTAAATTCAACGTCACTACTGCAGAGCCAATCAAGAATTTGGGCCAAGCACTTGTCTTTGAATTTAAAACCCTCCTGGCCACGATGGCCAGGAGGCCCCGTTCTCATGGACGGATGCACTTCGCTGTGTCTCTCGACTGGGCGCGTACGCGAGTCTCAACGTGTTTGAAAATGAAAGCAGAAATAAGAAAGGGCTCTGTGAGAGCCCTGAAGTTTTATTCGATGCGCTTGATTTTTGCGCCAAGACTTTGCAGCTTGGCTTCGAGATTCTCATAACCTCGATCCAAGTGATAGATACGACCCACCGTCGTGTCGCCCTTTGCAACTAGGCCCGCGAGGACTAACGAGGCACTCGCACGAAGATCTGTTGCCATCACAGGTGCCGCAGTTAATCCCTCTGGTTTTCCGCGCACAACTGCGACGCGCGTTTTCGGAGTGATGTCAGCTCCTAAGCGGATTAGTTCTTGAACGTGCATAAAGCGATTTTCAAAAATAGTTTCGCTGATCACACTTGTTCCGTTGGCAACCGTCATCAGCGCCATGAACTGCGCCTGAAGATCCGTTGGGAAAAGTGGGTGAGGAGCCGTCGTAATGTCGACCGCATCCCACGTGTTTGCTTTCATCACTGTAAGTGAGGTCTTCCCTTGTTCAATTTTAAATCCAGCTTCGCGCATCTTAAGAACTAAGGCTTCAAGATGCTGAGGGACACACTTCTCGACAGTCACTTCGCCTTTTGTGATGGCGCCAGCAATAAGTAATGTTCCCGCTTCAATTCGATCTGGCATGATCGCATGTTCCGCAGGTTTTAACTGGTCGACACCTTCAATCGTAATGATGCTTGTGCCGTGGCCGGAGATTTTTGCTCCCATCTTGATAAGGTATTCAGCAAGGTCCACGATCTCAGGTTCTTTAGCAGCATTTTCAAGAATGGTTTTTCCTTTTGCCAAGGTCGCGGCCATCATCACGTTTTCTGTTCCACCAACAGTCGTGGTTTCAAACAGAATCGTTCCACCTTGCAAGCGCTTTGCAGCCGCATGAACGTACCCTTCTTTGAGAGTGATTTCAGCACCAAGTGCTTTCATACCTTCTAGGTGCAAATCAATCGGACGAGTTCCAATCGCGCAGCCACCCGGCATGGAAACAACTGCTTCTCCATACTTTGTAAGTATCGGGCCCAAACAAAGAATGCTCGCGCGCATTTTACGAACGAGATCGTAGTGGGCTTCCATGGATTTTAACTTGTTTACTTTGACCCGGAATGTTCCGCCGTCACGACGAGTTTCACAACCTAAGCTTTCAAGCAATGCCGCCGTCGACTCGATGTCCTTTAAGTTGGGAACGTTATGAAAAACGTGTTCGCCTTCAGCTAAAAGTGTTGAAAACAAAATCGGCAATGCTGCATTCTTTGCGCCACTTGTATGAACTGTTCCACGCAGGCTAGTACCGCCTGTGACTAACATCTTATCCATTTTTTACCCCTCGGATGACGCGATCAAGGCTTGCGAGATCTTTGATGACATCCACTTTGTTGAAAACACCCAGTCCTTCGAAATGAGTTTTCATCGCTAGTCCTTGAGTCATTCCCATTTCCATCAAGACAATGGCTTTGTCAGAGAGGAAAGAAGAATACTTTTGTGACCATTCGCGAAGAAACTTTAACCCATTTTCCGGGGCGAAGAGAGCGATTTCTGGTTCGAATTTTTTCACATTTTCTTCAACGTTTTTATCATCCGTTGCAATATATGGCGGATTGGAAACCAAGATGTGAATTTCCCCTGGCCGCACTTGATCAACATTCGCTGCGTCCACACTCACAAAACGCACGCGATCCGCAACTCCCAAGGCTTCCGCGTTTGCTTTTGCGACTTCAAGTGCCTTCTCTGAGGCGTCGACTGCAATCAATTTTGCGTTAGGGAGTTTTTTAAGAAGTGTCAGTCCAATGGCACCAGAGCCAGAACCCAAATCTACGATATTGTATTCAAAATCTTTGTCCTGAGCCCACGCGAGCGCCGCTTCTACGATGTGTTCTGTTTCAGGACGGGGAATCAGAACGGCTGGGTTGACGATAAAGTTGTAACCGAAGAAATATTTCGAACCGAGAATGTATGCAACGGGCTCACCTTGCACACGACGACGAACTAATTCTCGACAAGCCGCCAATTCAGTTTCACCAAGCGGTTGATCGAACTTTAGGTAGAGCTGCATACGCTCAAGCTTGAGCCCATGAGCCAAAAGCAACTCCGCATCGAGACGAGGAGATTCGATGTTTTTTTCTTTAAAGAATTGTGTGGTTTTATCCAGTACTTCTTTTAGCTTCATGACCCTGCAGAGGTCTGTTGTTTAAGTGCCTCTGCTTGAAAGTTAGCAACGAGTGGGTCAATCAGCAACTCAAATGCGCCGCCCATGACTGAATCCAGCTGATGGATTGTCAGGCCGATACGGTGGTCAGTGATGCGAGTCTGAGGGAAGTTGTAAGTACGGATGCGTTCCGAGCGATCTCCCGTTCCGATTTGCTCAAGACGAGCATCGGAAGCTTGCTTACGATTCTTCTCATCTTCAATTTGCTGCAATTTTGCGTAAAGGATTTGAATCGCACGCTCACGGTTGGCATGTTGGGATTTACCCTCTTGGCATTTCACGTCAAGACCGGTCGGAATATGCACAACACGCACGGCAGATTCGGTTCTATTGACCGACTGACCACCAGAACCTTGGGAGCGCATCGTTTCGAACTGCAAGTCGTTCATGTTGACCTTGATGTCGCCGATCTCAACTTCAGGGATGACTGCTACCGTCACTGTCGACGTGTGAATACGGCCCGCGGCTTCCGTTTTAGGAACACGCTGAACACGATGAACACCTGATTCAAACTTCAACTTACTAAAGACCGACGCACCTGAAACACTCGCAATAACTTCTTTCGCGCCGCCAACGTTTCCTTCCGAGAAAGAAAGCATTTCCACTTTCCAGCCTTGGGTGCCGGCATAGTGAACGTAGGCGCGGAAGAGTTCATCAGCAAACAAAGACGCCTCATCACCACCTGCGCCCGCACGGACTTCGAGGATGATATTCTTGTCGTCATTTGGATCTTTTGGAATAAGCAGAATCTTAAGCTGCTCTTCCAATTGCGGAATTGCGGCCTCGAGTTCTTTGATCTCTTCGCGAATGAGCTCACGCATCTCGTTGTCAGTTTCTGCCGTCATCAATTCTTTGCTAGCTTTGAGATTGGCAGATTTCGTTTTGTACTCGCGATAAACAACGACGATCTTTTCAAGATCTGCCAACTCTTTCATGTAAGCGCGGTATTGCTTCTGATCGGAGGCAATGTCGGGCCTTTGCAGTTGTAGATTGACCTGCTCATAACGGGATTCAACTTCAGCAAGTTTTGAAAACATCTTTCACGCCTCTTGATTGAAGGAGTCTGTGATCAATTCGGTAAAACGGTGCGCAGAAAAAACAAATGCGGCCTCATTGTGAGCCGCATTGCTATGCAATAGCCCTCCAGCAGATTGCGGAGGTTTGCGTATTTACTTCTTGCCGTATTTCTTTTTGAAACGATCGATACGACCTTCTGTATCCATCACACGTTGCTTACCAGTGTAGAACGGGTGAGACTCAGAAGAGATCTCAACTTTGATCAAAGGATATTCTTTACCGTCTTCCCATTTGACTGTCTCTGCAGAGTGCAAAGTGGAAGTGCCCAAGAAGCTGAAATCACAAGAGATATCTTTGAAAACAACTGTATTAACTTTTGGATGAAGATCTTTTTTCATGACCTAATTCCTTCTAAATATTGAATATTATTGGCCGTAAGGCTCAGTTTTGTAACATAGGGGGCCAAGCAATGTCTATCAGAAATCGCTAATTTTTTAGGCTTCAGTCCCAGAAGGAAAAGTCATATATAATCAATAACTTATGGATTCTTCGCGTAGTCGACCATGCCTTGAAAATCGACAACAACAACAGGTTCATCGCCCACCACCCAAGCGTCATGACCTGGAGGCAAAACGGAAATATCTCCCGCCCGACATTGATAGGTTTCGCCCGTATCCATGCGGACCATTAATACGCCCGAAACGTGGTACTGCACATGAGCGGCCTCGCAGCTTTTTGTTTTGGCAATGGGCTGTACGTTTTCAGACCACTTCCACCCGGGCTCAAATGTCGCTCGGCCAACCATCCGGCCAGCAATCTCGACAAGTTCAATGTGACCGTTTTGAAAGTTTCTAATTTCTTTTGGCTTCTCGAAACTCTTAATTTCTACTTGTGCAATGTCCATAGGCTGAGGAGCCCTTTGAGGTTCCTTTTCAAGTTCCATAGAAATCTCCTTCAATATGCTATTAGGAATATCTTTCCCTGAAAAAGGCGCGAGGGTTTTCGCCTCTTTGGTTTTTTTCATCGCAAACTTCACGGTTCCAAAGTGGACAGTGATTTTGGTTCCAAGCTGGAGCTTGTTCACACCCAAATACAAATAAAACTGAAAACAAACATGGAACCGTTTTTGCTTCTAAAAAATTTCCAACCATTCACGGAAAAGGAGTCCTTAGTATGAACAGCACTCTGTCAGCTTCGCCCGTCTCCGAGATCGCCTTCTAGCAGTCGAACAGTTCTCTGATCCATAGCTGAAAATTAACATCTTATGCCCTTAGTGGAGGCTGCATGACTGCCTGGCTATTGAAGTACTTTTCACCTCAACACATTCCACGGGAGTTTCATCCACCCGGCGTGATCGAACTTCGCTTAAAAAGTTTTGCCAGATAAAAAAAAGCCGCTCCATGGAGGGAGCGGCATTATTTTGCAACGCAATACCAAAAGGTAGGCCTCGCCGTACCTTTTAGCCGTTACCTGACATTGCTTTCAGGAAATCGCCATTGGTTTTGGTGGCCTGAACTTTATCGATTAGGAATTCCATTGCATCGATAGGGTTCATTGGTGCCAAAACTTTTCTCAAAATCCACAGGCGATTGAGATCACCTTTTTCGATCAGTAAGTCCTCTTTACGGGTGCCTGACTTATTGATGTCCATGCAAGGGAAGATGCGTTTTTCCATAAGCTTACGATCCAAGTGGATTTCAGCATTACCAGTACCTTTAAATTCTTCGAAGATAACCTCATCCATACGAGAGCCTGTATCAACAAGCGCTGTCGCGATGATCGTCAAAGAACCGCCTTCTTCAATATTGCGGGCAGCACCGAAGAAACGCTTTGGTTTATGAAGGGCATTGGAGTCCACACCACCCGACAAGATCTTACCAGATGGCGGCACCACTGTATTGTAAGCGCGAGCCAAACGCGTGATGGAGTCGAGAAGAATCACAACGTCGTGTTTGTGTTCAACGAGACGTTTTGCTTTCTCGATAACCATTTCTGCAACCTGAACATGACGAGTTGGAGGCTCGTCGAACGTAGACGAAATCACTTCGCCTTTCACCGTCCGCTGCATATCAGTCACTTCTTCCGGACGCTCGTCGATCAGAAGAACGATGAGCTTCACTTCAGGGTGATTCGTTGTAATCGCATTAGCGATATGTTGCATGAGAACCGTTTTACCCGTTCTTGGCGGAGCAACGATCAAAGCGCGCTGACCTTTACCAAGGGGTGCCATCAAGTCCACAACACGAGTCGTGTTATCACTTGGGTTGTGCTCTAATCTCAAACGCTCATTCGGGTAAAGAGGCGTTAAGTTATCAAAAAGGATCTTATCTTTCCCTTTTTCTGTTGTCTCGAAATTCAGAGAGTCGACCTTAAGAAGTGCAAAATATCTTTCGCCGTCTTTTGGTGGGCGAACTGTGCCTGTGACTGTATCACCGGTACGAAGACCGAAGCGACGGATTTGCGAAGGACTGACGTAAATATCATCCGGCCCTGGCAGATAGTTATAATCTGGAGAGCGCAAGAACCCGTAACCGTCAGGCAAGATTTCAAGAACGCCAGAACCATAAATGTCCTGACCGAGCTTTGCAGCGCGCTTCAAGATTTCGAAAATCATATCCTGACGGCGCATACCTGCCGCGTTTTCGATTTTCAATTTCAACGCAAGGTCTGTGAGTTGTTGGATGTTTTTAGATTTAAGATCTTTAGAGTTGAGCCAGCTTTTCTCCTCGTCACTCAGATTGATATCTGCGAGGTCGACTTCGATATTGTTTTGGCTAGCGGCTTGTTCGTCCTGAGGTCCAAGATCATCATGGCGAGGTCCGCGATCGCGGTTGTCATATTTCTGGAAATTATCACGGCGCTGTCCGCCACTATTTTGCTGGTGTCTATGTCCACCGCCGCCGCCACGGTTATCGCGATTATCTCGTTTGTCGAACCGACGATGTTGTTGGCCACCGCGGTCTCCACGATCTCCACGGTCTCCACCACGGTTGTCGCGATCGTTGCGATCTCCGCGGTTCTCTCTTGGTGGATTGCTGTTCGTGTTTTCAGATTGTGGATTTTCGGAAGGTGCAGCTTGGGCCTGAACGGGTGCCTCAGGAGGAGGGACTGGTGCTGCAGGTTCTGGGGTTGCTTCGGGAGCAGAAGTTTCTGCGGACTCTGCTTTAGCTTTTGCGCGTGTAGGGCGTTTTTTAGCAACCTCAACATTTTGCGAATCTTTTGGTTCTGACAAACTTAACTCCTTAGTATTCGATTTTCAGATAGATTTTTTAGATTTAAATTAAAATTATTTGGTGATTTATCAGTGAAATTATATGGTTAGGTATCGTTTAGATGCGGACTAGAGCTCAGAAATGATTGAGCGGTCCCGTGCCTGAGTTCTCCTTTAATTTGGCGAAGGGGTCCAGTTTTGTCAACGGAAAATCCCTTCGTATCCGACGACTTTTCAAACTTAAAAACTGGTCTAAATACTTGGTTTGTTTGTTGTTTTTTAAGTGTTTTCAATAACTTAGTCGCCTGATGAGACATTCAGAATGAGACGCCAGCCTTACAACTTTGTGGCCAAGAGGATTAGACCCTACAGTTTCTGCGGCCAAAATCCGATATTAAATACACACACTTAGCCTAGGAACTACCAAAGGAGATATTTGTGGAAACAGCAAAACAACCCGCTCCACGGACACCTCTGTATTTAGAGGTGGGATTTAAAAGAAATTATGCCCGCGAGGAAGTGAGAGGCACGTTGAAAAACATTAGCCTTTCAGGAGCCTTCCTTGAATTCCGCGGTGAAAGCTTCCGCGCGAATGAAAAACTTCATTTACGATTTGTAGTGAGTGGTCGTGAACGAAAAATCGCCGCATCTGTTGTGTGGTGCAACTCACTTGGTTGCGGGATCAAGTTTATGCCTACGAACAATCGCGATGTTCAAATTGTTGATGACCTTATCTACTTCGTTGAAAACAATCGTGACGGACGTCGCGATGTTCTCGATAAGATCTTCAAAAAAGTATCTTAAGACAGCTTCACCTTTGAAAATAAAAAAGGGTCCTATCAGGGCCCTTTTTCTTTTTTTAGACATTAAAAAAGCCCAGGGATTTTTCCGCTGGGCTTTTTGTATTAGCCAACTTGTGTATCTTGGATGGCTTGTTCCAACTCTTTCTTACGGCGTCTTCTCATGATCATGAAGAGAGCCAAGCCCACTGCAACCACTGCGCCGAGAGCCAAAGTCGTCATCTGATCATCCTCAAGAGGACTTCCTCCCGCAGCGTCGGCGTGCGGTTGTTGTTTTGCCATCGGCGGCGGTGGAGGTGGCGGTGCCACAGCCTCAACTGGTGGTGGAGGCGGAGGTGGAGGCGCCATCTCGTTTGCTGCCATATCTCCAGGAGGAGGTGGTGGCGGTGGAGCCATGTCCGCAGGTGGTGGAGGCGGCGGTGGCATTTCTGCTGTCGCTGGCGCAGCTGGTGCCGGCGGCATCTCTGCAGACGGAGCCGGTGGAGCTGCAGCTACTTCAGACTTCGGAGCTGCGGCGCCGCCAGCATTTTTCCAATACTTAATCTGAGTGCCCTCATCAAGTGCACCCTTAGATTCAAAATCGTTCGTCGCATAGAGTTCTTTCCAGCCTTGTTCAGAGCCGAAAAGTTCTGCAGCTACTTTCTTAAGATTATCGCCGCCTTTTGCGATATAGACTTCAGGCGCGATACCGCTATCTTCGTAGTAGGTCAGAACTTTTGTTTCATCATCTGGACGGTGTGGAGAGTTGTAATAAACTTTATCGCCGACCTTCAATTTACGGCCTTTGATCGCTGGATTCATTTTTTTCAAGTCAGCAGTTTTTTCAGAGCCATAGATCATCGAACTAACACTCGCCCAAGAATCTCCATCACGAGCAACGTACATTGTGTTCAGAGTTTTTCCACCCTCTTTCCAAGGAGTGTGTTCCATCTTGCGATAAGAAGGTGCCGGTTTTGATTCTTCTTTTGGCATGTCCATAGACGCAGATGCTGAATGTGATTTATGTACAGGTTCGCTTTTTTCTACAACCGGAGGCGCTGGTTCGGAAGCAGCAACATCGCCCAATGTGTCTGGCGGAAGCGTATCGATTGCTGGAGGTGGCTGACTTGCCGCAGATTCGCTCAATGGAGAATCTTCAAGTGCTGGTGGTGGAGCTGCTGCACTGTCTGCGGGTGGTGGTGCATCGCCAAGGGCATCTTCAGGAAGTGCGTCAGCGGAAAGAGCTGATGCATCGTCAGCGGCGATATCAAGGCTTTGTTCGCCTTCTACTTTTTCTACCTCTGCCGTGTCTGCGGACGCTGCTTCCGCGTCAATGGCCATTGCCTCGCCATTTTCCTCTTGTGTGTCTTTCGACGTACAGCTTGTGAGTTGGAGGACCCCTAAGCAGGCGAGAGTTACAACAAACTTTTTCAACATATATTCATCCTTGATTAATGCGCTGAAACGTTCTGTTTCATATATAACCTATAATGATTTAAACATAAGAATGAAGGCTTGCAAATAATTTATGGCCAGACCTGGTTTAAGGGCGAAGCCATCTAGACTATTGTCAGCGAGCGGAAAATGTAAATTTCTGACCAAGTTTGATTTTGTTTTTCGCAAACCAGCCCTTCGTCATTTCCAAAGCATACATCGCAGGCTTTGCACTCGGGTAAGACGGAGGTCTAGTTTCCATCATGCTAGTGGCTTTCATTTCTTGAATATCGATCAAAGCCTTGTCCTTGTCGAAGTAGCCAATCGCAAGATCGACAAAAGTATTTTTCATCCAAAAGTAACGGACCTCTTCGTTGGGGAAAACAAATAACATGCCCTCTTGTTCTGGCAGGCTCTTTCTATACATTAAACCGCGTTCGTGTTGTTCAGGAGTTTCGGCGAGCTCCACGCTGATGGTCTTGCCTGAAAGTGTGATCTTTTCTTTTTTAAAGGTAATATCTTTCGGCGCAGGAGTCGTTTCTGCCAAGGCGACAGAACAAAACAAACTAACGGCGAAGAGCTTCCAAAGCAACACCATAGCGGACTCCTTTAATTGAGACTTTCATCGATGGCTTTTTCAATTGCAGCAGAAATTGATAAAGAATAGAAGCTCCAACAAATAAAACATCCGCACGTCCAGCTTCTATTTTGTATTTATCAATCTTTTCTTGGACCGTGGTGTTGGCTAAAAGATCACACCACTTTTTTAATTTCGCCTGATCTAAAACAAATCCATGAACTTGAGCTCGGTCGAACTTTCCACCGAGTTCCGCCACCGCAATCGCCGACGGTGTCCCTGCAACCGCAAGGACGTCTTGTGCGGGATGCTTTTGAATCTCTGGCATAATGGTTCTGAGCTGCGAATCTATAGCTTCTTCCACAATGATTCGCTCTGTTTGTGAAAGCGGTTGCGCGGTGATGTATTTTTCAGTCATCCGCACGCAGCCAATATTGAGACTCTTCGAGAAGTGCAGCTGATTGCTATTACCTACGATGAACTCTGTAGAGCCGCCACCGACATCGACAACAATGCAGTTTTCATTACCGTGAAGCGTGCCTTCGGTCGCGCCAGCAAAAGTAATCCGAGCTTCATCAGCCCCTGGAATAATTTCGATTGGAATACCTAAGTCTTCACCGATTTTGAAAAGCTCCGGACCGTTTGAAGCATCTCGAGCCGCTGATGTCGCCATTGCAAGAATGCGATCAACATTATGGCGATCAATTTCTTTTTTGAATTCGGTCAGGCACGCTTTTGCGCGGGCGAGAGCGTCGGGGTGAAAGGCTCCGGTTTTGCCAACGCCTTGACCGAGCCGAACGACCTTGACTTGATCTGAAAGCACCTTCTTAATCCCGGGTTTACCTCCTTCCACAATCAAGCAGAGAAAAGAGTTTGTTCCAAGATCAAGAGCTGCGACTTTCATAATTATCCGTTCAGTTTCTTTTGTAATATTTGGTTCACGAGATCGGGATTCGCTTGCCCCTTTGATGCCTTCATCGCGGCACCGACGAAGAAGCCAAAAAGGTTTTTCTTACCAGATTTGTAGTCTACCACTTGCGAGACATTGGCCGCTAAGATCTCATCAACGATTTTTTCGACGGCCGCTGGATCTGAAACTTGTACCAGGCCTTTTTCCTTCACGATCACCTCGGGATCTTTTCCCGTCTTCCACATTTCGGGGAAAACCGATTTTGCAATTTTTCCGGAGATCGTGCCTTTATCAATCATGGTAATCAGTTGACCGAGTTGCATTGGCTTAATTGGCGAGGCCCTGATTTCCAGATTGTTGCTGTTGAGCTCGCGAAGAAGCTCCGTCATGATCCAGTTTGCGGCCCCTTTAAAGTTTTTGCTGACTATTGCTGTTTCTTCATAAAAATCAGCGAGATCTTTTTCTGTCGTTAAAACTTCGGCGTCACTTTCTGGCAAGGCATGAGCCGACACAAATCGATTCTTACGAGCAATCGGAAGCTCCGGCAATTCGGATTTCATTCTATTGATGAGTTCATCACTTACTACAAGTGGCAATAGATCGGGGTCCGGAAAATAGCGATAGTCTTGCGCTTCTTCTTTGCTTCTCATCGTGAAGGTTTTGTTTTTATCTGGATCCCACAAACGGGTTTCCTGAATAACTTTTTCGCCTCTTTCAACGAGATCAATTTGTCTTTCAATTTCATACTCGATGGCTTTTTCAACAAAGCGGAAGGAGTTAATGTTTTTTAGTTCTGTGCGCGTCCCAAGCCGTTCATCACCGACTTTACGAATACTCACGTTACAGTCACATCGCATGGAGCCTTCTTCCAGGTTTCCATCACACACGCCGAGATAGCGGACGATCTGACGAATCGTGCGGCCGTATTCTGCGGCCTCTTGCGGAGTGCGCAGATCAGGACCAGTAACAACTTCGAGCAACGGAATTCCTGCTCGGTTGTAATTGATCATTGTAAAATCACCTAAGTGATTCGACTTTCCGGCATCTTCTTCAAGATGTGCGCGCGTGATCTTGATCGTTTTGCTTTGCTCTCCCACTTTGAATGTGATGGAGCCATGTTCGCAAATCGGCTGATCATACTGAGAAATTTGATATCCTTTTGGCAAATCCGGATAGAAATAGTTTTTACGTGCAAACACCGATTTCTTACGGATATGGCATCCCAAGGCAAGGCCGGTTTTGATTGCAAATTCGACCGCACGCTTATTCATGACCGGCAAAGTCCCCGGCATTCCCACGCTAACTGGCGAGGTGTTTTCGTTATCGCCCGCATTAAACTGCGTTGAGTCCGAACAGAATATTTTACTTTCAGTGTTAAGCTGAACGTGAATCTCGATACCGATGACGGCTTCATAACCCCTATACATTGGGAGTCTTTCCTTTCACGGAAGAAGCGCCTTCCAATGCGCAGCCCACATTCAACATTTTTTGCTCGTCGAAGTGAGCGCCGGTTAACTGCACACCGATTGGTAATCCATCTGCCGACATCCCAAATGGGACGCTCATCCCCGGAAGACCTGCGAGGTTTGTGGAGGTCGTAAAAATATCGTTTAAATACATTGTTAGCGGATCTGAAACACGTTCACCGATCTTGAATGCGGGCGATGTTGTCACGGGGCTCAGAATCACATCACACTTTTTGAAAGCGTCACGATATTGATTCATGATCAAGCGGCGAACTTGCCCCGCTTTGTTGTAGTAGGCATCATAGTAACCGCTCGACAAACAATAAGTGCCGAGCATGATTCTGCGCTTTACTTCTTTACCGAAGCCTTCACCACGGGTTTTTCCATAGAAGTCTTCAAGATCAACCGCAGACAAGTTTGCAAATTCCGCGCGATAGCCATATTTCACGCCATCATAACGAGCAAGATTGCTCGACGCTTCGCTGGCCGCGACCAGGTAATAAACCGGAACGGCGAACTCTGTCATGGGTACCGACACTTCAACAAATTCGGCGCCCATGGATTTCAAAGTGGAAATCGCTTGATCCACAGTCTTTTGCACATCCGCGTGCAAACCACCATGCATATATTCTTTGATCAAACCGATTTTCATCCCTTTGACGTTAGTAGAAAGATCTTTGCTATAAGTAGGAACTTTTCTTTGGGAGGTTGTGGAATCTCTTTCATCGTGACCGCTGATCACTTCTAACGTCAGCGCCGCATCTTTTACGGTACTCACCATGGGACCTGCTTGATCCAAAGAAGAGGCATATGCGATGATTCCATAACGGCTTACGCGACCGTAAGTCGGTTTCACGCCGACGATACCACAAAAACTTGCTGGCTGACGAATCGACCCGCCGGTATCTGTTCCCAAAGTTCCCGCGCACATACGAGCCGCTTGGGCTGCTGCAGATCCGCCGGAAGAACCGCCCGGAACACATTCGAGATTCCACGGATTCTTCGTCGCACCAAAAAAAGAGGTCTCGTTTGATGAGCCCATTGCGAATTCGTCTTGGTTTAATTTCCCCGTGATGACGATGCCTGCTTTTTTAAGGCGGGCTACGACGGTTGCATCATAAGGCGGAACAAAGTTTTGCAAAATCTTTGATCCCGCATTCGTTGTAATACCCTTTGTGCAAAACATTTCTTTAATTCCAAAAGGCACTCCGGCCATAACGCCGACGTCTTCACCTTTCGCGATGCGTGCGTCGATAGCTTCCGCGTCTTGGATCGCTTGCTTGTTAAAACTCGTGTAAGCATTCAATTTTGGATTGAGATTTTCCGCGCGCTTCATAAAGAAAGTCGCCACTTCTTTTGCGCTGGCTTTTTTTGTTTTAACCGCTTCAGCGATTTCTATGATGGAGGCGTTGATCAATTCCATTTTTTTCCTTACACAACCGGCGGAACTTTAAATAAGTTGCCCGCCTTGGATGGCGCATTGGCCGTCATGTCTTCTGGGGAGAACTCTTGTTTTGCAATATCCTCACGCCAGAACTCTTCGATTTCTGTTGGTGTTACCAAGGGTTCAATACCCTCTGTGTTAATTTTTGAAATCTGCTCAAAGTGACTGAGCGCTTTGCCGAGCTGTTGGCTATATTCGTTGGCCTCAGCCTCCGTAATTTCAAGACGAGCTAGTTTCGCGATGTGCTCAATGGTCTTTTTGTCGATCATTTTGGAGTGCTCCTTAAGGCGAGGGCTGACTTAAAACTTAGTCAAAATTTCCTCCCCAGTCAAACCACCTCATGGTACAAATCTTCACATGTCAAAAAAACGTCACGAAGAGCTAAAAAAGATCATCACCGAGCACGATTACAATTATCACACCCTCGATAAACCGACGATTTCGGACCAAGAATATGATAAGCTCTTTGCAGAACTCGTAAAAATGGAGCAGGAAGAACCTAATTTAGACCTGAGCGACTCTCCCTCGCAACGCGCAGGGGGCGCGCCTCTTGAGATTTTTACGAAGGTCACCCACCGTATTCCCATGCTGTCTTTAGCCAATAGCTACTCACCGGAAGATATTCTGGATTTTGATGAGCGCGTTCGTAAATTTCTTAAAACAGATAAACACGTAGAATATTTTGCCGAACCCAAATTTGACGGCCTTTCCATGGAGCTTGTCTATGAAAGTGGAAGCCTCAGCCGCGCCATTACTCGAGGCGATGGCACCACCGGTGAAGACGTTACTCAAAACATCAAAACAATTAAAAGCATCCCCTTAAGACTAAAAACCTCGAAGCCACCACAACTATTGGAAGTGCGTGGTGAGGTTTTGATGTTTAAAGCCGATTTTGCCAAACTCAACGATCAACAACAAGAAAACGGTCAGCCGACATTTGCAAATCCTCGCAATGCTGCCGCCGGCACCGTTCGTCAGCTCGATTCGAAAATTGCAGCTTCTCGCCCTCTACGTTTTTTTGCTTATGCACTTGGTGCCGTGACTGGTGTTGAATTTAAAAATCAATCCGACATCTGTGCCTATTTTGAGAAGGCCGGAATTCCAACGGCGCCGGCTTTAAATCCTGATCTTGTCCGTATTTGCGAAACCGCGGAAGATGCTGTTGAGTATTATCACGATATTGAAAAACTACGCCCAAAACTCGCTTTCGATATTGATGGAATTGTTATCAAAGCAAACTCAGTCCGCTTGCAAGATGATCTTGGCCTTGTGGCACGCAGTCCGCGCTGGGCAACGGCCGCAAAGTTTAAGCCCGAACAAGCTGAAACCACAGTCGAAAATATTATTGTGCAAGTCGGAAGAACCGGTGCGCTGACTCCCGTGGCTATCATGAAACCTGTTCGTGTTGGTGGTGTGACTGTTACCAATGCGACCCTCCACAACCAAGAGGAAATCGATCGCAAAGATATTCGTGTTGGCGACTCCGTCATCATTCAGCGTGCGGGCGACGTCATTCCTGAGGTTGTCGAAGTCGTTTTGGCAAAACGTCCGAAGAACTCAAAACCGTTTCTGCTACCACACAAATGCCCGGCCTGCGGCAGCGAAGTTCACAAGCTTGAGGGCGAGGTCGTCACTCGTTGCACAAATCCTTTGTGTATTGCAATTGTTAAGGAGTCGCTAAAACACTTTGTCGCTCGCCGTGCGATGAACATGGATAAAATTGGCGACCGTTTGATTGAAACTCTGGTCGACGAAAAACTTGTCACCAAATTCAGTGACCTCTTTCGGCTCAAAAAAGACTCCCTCTTGGAATTAGACCGACAAGGGGATAAATCTGTGGAAAACATTCTTAAAAGTATTGAGAATAGTAAGCAAACAACGCTCGCAAGATTCATTTTTGCTCTGGGAATTCGCTTCGTCGGTGAGCAAACTGCAAAGCACGTTGCCGATCACTTTGTAACCATCGAAAATTTTCTTTCGGCAAAAGAAGACGATCTTCTGCAAGTCCCAGAAATTGGTCCTAAAGTTGCCAAAGCGGTTTTAGAGTGGCTTAGCAATCCAAAGCTCGTCAAAGATATCAAAGAAATGATTTCTCTCGGAGTAAAATTCGAAGCGCCGAAGCGTGCGACTTCGGGCTCCCTCTCGGGCATGAGTTTTCTTATTACTGGAACCTTGCCAGTAAAGCGAGATGACGCAAAAGACTTCATTGAGCAAAATGGCGGAAAGATTCTTGGCTCTGTCTCCTCAAAATTAAATTATCTTGTGGTCGGTGACGACCCCGGTTCAAAATTAGATAAAGCACAAAGCCTAGGAGTCAAAGTCATCTCCTGGGATGAACTTCAAGGAATGGTGTAGATATGAATGAAAGAACTGTGCAGTACGGCCCTTTTACTCCCCAAGAACTCGATAGCTTTGTTCGCGAACTTCAACTGAAAAATATTCCCTTTGAAATTCATAAGGATGCGGATGCGGAAAAGAGATTTAGCAGCAATAATTTTTCAAATCTCGTCAATCAAGTAGAGTACAGAACCGAGCAGTATCTTGGTCAGATTTTCTATGTGACACTCGCGAAGAAAGATATCGTAAGAATTGCAGAAAGTCTTCAGCGCCTTGGCTTTCCTACAGAACTTCCTGACTTTGCAAAAGAGCTTGAAGGTGATTCCCGCGAAGATGTTTTTGTTCGCGCCAAAGCAGAGAAATCAAATTTCAATCGTCGCATGATTGCTTGGGTTCTCCTGATTGGCGTTTTAAGCACAATCATTGTGAGCTATACGCTCAGTGTTTTGGATCTGTCTTAAGTTTTGCATAAACCGAGGTGTCTCGATAGACACCTTCTCGGTACATATTTTTGCGAAGAATTCCCTCAAAGATATAGCCGTTTCTGTGCGGTACGCCAGCAGATTTTTTATTATTGGGATCGCAGCGGATCTCGATACGGTTAAAGCCTAATTCAAAAAGAACTTTTTCAAGCGCTAGAACTGCGGAAGAAATAATTCCCTGACCCTCATATTTACGATGAATCCAGTACCCCAATTCGCAACAGTCATTCGGCCAAGAGATATTATGAATACCAATTGCACCAATAAATTCACTTTCCGAACTAAAGATCCCGTAATCAAAAAGTTTTCCGGCATCCCAATCTTTCAAACACTCGCCGACGTACCAAACTTGATCGTCGACTGATTTATTGGCGTCGACCCACGGTAAAAACACACGAAGCCTCTCGCGATCGCTGTCGATGCACTCAAAAGCAGTGTAGACATCGTTCATGCTTCGACGTTTAAGCTGTCCATGAAAAAGTGAGATCTTTGCTGGAGGAAAAACTTTTTCCATACAAACACCTCAAAAAATAAAAAAAGAAGCCCTTGCGAGCTTCTTTTTAAAGTTCGAAATAAGTTGCCTACCGATGTAAGGCAGATTTCTACAGATGATCGATGACGATATCACGAGCCATAACAGTCTTACGACCGTCAGCTTTTGCGCTATCAATGCCTTTAAGGCAGAGTTGTTCAATCGCTTTGCTCAAAACGTCGATCGTCTCAGCAGAAGTGTTCATTCCGCCTTTTTCCTTGATCAATTTTTTTACTTTGCTAGTTACAACTAGTACTTCTGACATAGTCCTTAGCCTCCGTTTTCGCTTTTAAAACATTAAGAGGTTTGCATAGCGCCTGGTTGTTGACAAATTTTATTTCTCGCGCGGCGCATAACTCTGGCACTTTTTTTCTATCGGTTGCCCGGCGACATAAATGGTTGCGATTGTCCGTCGATAAATTTGAAAAGTTCTGCCTGTCTTTCTCCAGTTTCTTGCGGAGAAATCCACACATATGTTTTTTGATCCACCGGTTTTGTGCATTCGATGTCTAAAAATGCCGGCGACCAGCATCCAGAATTCAAATGTTCCACAGAACCAATCATCTCATGTCGTACTGAGTGCGTGTGACCATAAATAATTCTTTTCACCTTCGTAATTGCGCTCGTCATTGCAAGAATACGATCATTAGGCTCCTTATAGCTTGAAACCATAGAGGTGACCGATTTGCTGTAGAATAAGAAAAATGGCAACAACAAGAAAAGTGGGATAAATGCCCAGAAAAAAGACAGCGCGTAAACCTGACGGACAAAAATCATCAGTTCAAAAATAAGAAAGAAGGCTACACAGATCAAAAACGCTCGATCTAGCCAAAGTTCTCGCGCTAATAAAAAAGGATTGCTCGCAGCTGGTGCTACAAAAAGTTCCTTGAGCTCACGGACCATGCGAGGTTCCGCATTTGCTTTTGCCGCGATTTGGTCAATTCTTTCCTCAATTTTTAGAGGATTGCGAATAGGTGCCGCCAACCGATCTTTAAAAGACTGAATTAACGTCACGATGGCGCCAAAAAGCCACGTTAGAATCAACATCGGCTGTGCGCGGGCCATGTAACGCAAAAATGTTGTTACATACTCTTTGATGCCCATAATGTAGTTTGAGTCCACATGCGGGTTAAAGAAACCCAAACCGTTCATAATATAACGGCACGCTAGGTTCCCGAACGGAAGCTTCAGTGAGATATGATTATAACCCTGAACATAGGGGTTGATCGGATCCTCACAAAGACAGTAAGGATCATACTGATTACCGTGCTCAATCAAAGTATCTTCGTTAGAAATGTAGAACCATTCTGCAAAACGCACTCGCTTTTGTTGTTCTTCATTGAGGTCTAACGCATGCCGGACCTCTTTTTGAACTTCCGGAAAGTGCAATTCAAGATCATGATTCCCGATTACAAACACAACCCGGTGTCCATGGCGAATAAAATTATGGAGTGCTTTTACAAAAACGGCGTGATCTTCCAAAATCACTTTGATTTTAAAACGTGAACGCTCTTCTTGAGGGAAAAGACCGCGTTTCTTTTCAAGGCGACTCACGCGAAAGATGGGCTCTTCTGGTAAGCGAAGCACGCTGTCAAAATCAAAAATGTCCCCATTTAAAATCAACTCGACAAATTCACCCTTTGCTTTGGCTTCTATTTCCTGAAGAAAATTTGTGAAGATATCGTCGAAAAAAAACTGTTTAGTCTTAAACTTTTTCCACAAAGGAAACTTCGGATTTACGGGCTCGGCCTCGCACAAATGAAGGTCGCTTATAATGGCAGTATATTTTGCACTTTTAAAGCTGGGCGAAGTGAGGCTATCCATTATTTAATTTTGACCCAGAATCATTCCTTTGCAAAGAGCCAAATTTAAGTCATTATCTGCGAATGATTCAAACTCCTGTGGCAATCGTTGGAATGGCTAAAAGCGGGGAAAGCGCGGAACGCTTTCTTCTGGCCCGCGGTCTTAAAAAAGAAGACATCCTTACTTTCGACCAAAAATCGCCTGCCCAGTTTAAAGATCCTCAGGTTCTCCTGTCCCAAGGACGACCTAAAACTTTGGTGGTCTCTCCGGGCGTGCCGCTAAAGTCCTCTTGGATTATTGAAGCCCAGAAGTCTGGGGTCGTGGTTACTAGTGAAATAAACCTGGCCTGTGAAGTCCTCAAAGAAGAAAAGCTTATAGGTGTCTCGGGATCACTTGGAAAAAGTACGACGGTTTCTCTATTGGGCGCCGGTGCAGTTTCGTTTGATAAAAATGCCTTTGTGGGTGGAAATCTGGGAACGCCTTTTTGTGAATATGCTTACCAAGTCCTCACCAACAAGAGACCACGCGCCCAATGGATCATTTTGGAGCTATCCAGCTACCAATTGGAGAACTGTAAAAATTTAAAATTAGATCATGCCGCGATCACTTTTTTATCTGCGAATCATATGGAAAGATACGATTCATTAAATGACTACTATCTAACGAAGTGGCGAATGATCCATCAAACCTCGGGGGCAATGTTTCTAAATAAAAACGGCGGCGATTTGATTTCTTTTGCAATGAAACAGCCGGAATTTTCTCGATGCATAGCCGTTTCAAGACAAGACAAAGAACTCATGCCGCATGCGCTGTCTCAAAGCGTTCTCTTGGGATCACACAATCAAGATAACTTAGCTTTGGCAACACGAATGGCTCTTCATTGTCATTGGCCTATCTCTGCTATTCACGCAATGAAAAGTTTCGCGGGCTTGGAACATCGGCTTGAAAATGTCGGGGTCTTTGATGGTGTTCGCTATATTAACGACAGCAAAGCCACCGCCCTCGATAGTGTGATAACTGCGACCGAAGTAGCTCACGAGTATTTGGCCGCTAACGGTCATCTTCATGTCTTACTGGGTGGAAAAGATAAAAATCTTCCATGGGAAGATCTCTCGGATCTGGGTATTTTGTCGCGTACTTCTTTTGTTTTCTTTGGTGATTGCCGCAAAACCGCCCAAGAGAAATCACACCTTGTGGGGCCCCAGTTCACGAATCTTGGTGAAGCTCTCGCGCATGTTTTTTCCCAAGCTCAAAGCAACGATATTGTTCTGCTCAGTCCTGGTGGAACTAGTCTTGATGAGTTTAAAAACTTTGAAGATCGTGGTAGATTCTTTAAGGAAAAAGTAAAAGGCTTTTACTCTAGTAAGAGCTAAAGTTAAGAACAGAAACCGTATCTATATCCACAGGCACTACTTTAGAAAAGATTTTCTCCGAGGCGCCGACGATGACAGTCTCTTGTGTTCCATAGGGAGCATTGAAGATAACAAAGCCGCCGCCTTCGGCGCTTTGGTGATCACTCGCAACTCTTCCGGCGGCATCAAAGTAAATAATAATGGCCGGAGAGTTTTTATCCTGACCCGCTAAGTAGGCCTCAAATCTTTCTTCGTTAAAGAAACCAACGATCGTTCCCGTTTGCGGCACTTCATTGACTTTAGCGGCCACTCTAAGTTCTGTGAGCCAATCCGGTTTTATCATAGGCATGTGAATGAAAGAATCTTGGTCGTTATAAAAGTAATTCGCACTCACATACTCTGCCATGGGTTCCGTATAGATCATGCTCATGCGAGAGACCTGCGGCAAAACAATCGAAGCTGAGCCATCTACAACTTGAACGGGCTCACTCAGACTTTGTAGATTGGCTACCAGATTAACAGGCTCACCACTAAAGGCATCAAAGGCGCGAACATGAACGGGTTCCGTTCTGAGTGTGTTGTCGATATCGCCAATCGCAACACTTCCCACCTCTACTTCGACGTTTTGATGACCAAAGTAGGCGTCGCCTCTTTGAGCTAAAAGCGCATGGAATCCTTCATGCATATCAACAAAAGCATAAAGGCCACTCGTACTTGTCGCGTTCAATTTTGGATCAGGAATCAGAAACTCATTAAAGTAAATCGCCTTTGAATCTGGATCTGTTTCCGAAGAAACCGTCACGCCCGATAAAGGTTTTCCATCAAGTGCCACAGTTCCCCAAACAATCGAAGTGTCAGAGAGCCGCCCATGCCTTACTCGCTTCTGGTCGGCAACAATTGTTTTCAAAGCTTCCATCATGGAGTTCGGAAACATTGGAATACTAAAAGATTTCTCGCTCGCCACCATGACTTTACTGGCTGGCATATAGGATTCAGCTTCTGCGCGCATGATGGTCGTTGAGTTTTTTGCAACTCTATCCACAGAAATTTCGCCAGCCTTGCCTACGTTGACAACGTTTTGTCCGCCAAACGTTGTTACATGCGGAGGTGGGGTGTCTTTTTTATTGTTTGGATAATAGTAAGAAACTCTTCCTGTCCACGTAGGGCTTGGTGCAATTTCTAAACGCGGTCCAAAGATCAAACGGCCTTGGCCTATTTGCAGTTGGCTCAGCCGAACGCTTCCTTCGCCTAATACCAATCCGGAACGATCGATCAGACGAGCTACAATCGCACCAGATGCTTTATCAATATCAATACTGTAAGAACCTTTAACTAAATCGACCTGGCCCATTTCTCTGAAAACACCCTCATCAGAGCGGCGAATTTCAATGTGATGCTCATTGGTCACCGCAAGACCCTGGGTAAGTTCAATCGGTCCTGTCACGCGCTTTGCTGCTGTCAGATTGTGAACGACGACTTCTTCTTTTGGAGCTGAGGCAAGAGGGCTCGCTGGTTCGCGTACAATATTTTTCAACCATTGCGGACCTTCGTTTTCTTGAACGGCTTGAGCACTCGTTTTGAAAGTATGGGGCGCGACACCTAACGCAACAGGTTCAACACTCTTACGAATGACAAAACCTTCGAGCGCGCGTTTTTGCGTGAGTACATAAGGACCTTGCACAATGCCTTCTGTTAAACCTACGCCCAGCGGCTGCTTAGATTTTTTTTCGAAATCACTCCACTCATTATCTTGATTATCAAAGTGAGTGTCCATGTACGCGATGTGCGGAGGAAGTTTTTTATTCGCTTTGATTGTGAGTGGTTTATAAATAGGAATGTACTTCAGCTTTCCCCCAGTCATTGGAAAAACTGAAACAAGAATTAACATAAGCGTAGGCAGAACTAGCGCCTTACCAACCAAACAAACTTCCTCTGTCAAACGTCCTTATTTGACTACTCTTTAATTTTAGTTAGTAGGGCTTGAAGTCGTCAATGATGTTGCGGTTGTCGCGACTTTGGACAAGAGCTTTTTGAATCTCTTTTGCAACCTTTTCAGCGCGAGCATCATCACGCTCAACCACTTGATAGACCCCTTCTTTATCACGAATCTCGACCACGACTTCGATCTGGATATCGTAAGGCCGACGGTCACCAAGAATTGTGACGTGGGTCGTAAGACGCTCTCGGGCATTTTTAATAGCGTCGTCGTTATTTCCTTTTCGATCGTAGTACTTAGAAAGAAGTTCGCGACCATTTTCACTTGTTAGGCGTGGTTGGCCTATAACCGAAACCACAGCCTTTCGCGTATCACTAACGTTCAAAGGAGTTTCACGTAAGTAAACTCCTTTGGTTTGGCAACCAGCTAAAATACCGAAAGAGAGTGCCAGCGAAACCCAGACTTTTTTCATATTACTTCTTTTGTGCCTTATTCCAGTCATCCAGGAAGGACTTAATACCTTTGTCTGTAAGCGGGTGATGCGTCATTTGCTGCATCACTTTGAATGGAATCGTTGCGATATCCGCACCCATCTCAGCTGCAGTTTGGATATGCATCGGGCTACGCACACTAGCCACCAGAACTTCCGTGCTAAAGTCATAGTTTTGATACATTTGGATAACATGATTAACCATCTGCATGCCGTCGACACCAATATCATCGAGACGTCCCACAAACGGAGATACCATCGTTGCGCCCGCTTTCGCCGCAAGCAGAGCCTGCATCGGGGAGAACACGAGGGTCACGTTTGTTTTAATGCCTTCGGATTTTAATTTCTTAACAGCAATCATGCCGTCTTCGCACATTGGAATTTTAACCACAACATTGCTTGCAATCTTCGCAAGCTCTAAACCTTCGCGAACCATTTCATTTGCTTTGAGGCTGATCACTTCGGCAGAAACCGGCCCGGAAATCTCTTTGCAAATTTCTTTAATGACGGTGAAGAAGTCTTTTCCAGACTTAGCAATCAAAGATGGATTTGTTGTGACCCCATCAACCCAGCCACGCAAGTTGGCTTGTCTGATCTCCTCGATTTCAGCCGTATCAATAAAGAACTTCATAGTCTCCTCCAAGTTCCTTTTTTGTACGACTCCTGCGCTTAAAAAGCAACCAGGCTTTTACCTTGCATAAAAAACTCTGCATCGGTTGCCGGCATTGTCAGAGAGGTAATTTCACTCAGGGTTTTTTGAATGATCGGATGTTCAAACTGTGTCCACGCTTCGGAAGCACAGCGTACAATCAGAAAATCCGTATGCAGGCTGGGATGGGGCAGCGTCAGTTGGGGAGAGAGAACCACTAGGTTATCGTAGGAAAGCAAATTCAGAGCGGCCTTCTTTTCCGTGACAAATTGTTTGAAATGCCAAAGAAGCTCATCAACTTCGCAATCCGTCGCCAGGCGCACGACAGCTTCAATGTTTGCATTGAGATCGACACGGTTCTTCCCCAAGTAGCGTTTATAAACTGAGGAGACCGACGTGATTTCGCCGACCTTTCCCATTTCAGTCACGAGATTTTGTGCAATAGGAGTTCCGCCAACAAGATCCGTTGCGATGTGTACTAAGGTCTGGTGATTAAATACTTTCATCAGCCTTCATTGTAGAGAACATCTCGCATACTGTAGAAGCCTTTTTTCTTCGAACACAACCATTGTGCGGCTTCGACAGCACCTCGAGCGAAAACAGCTCGATTTAAGGCCATGTGTTCAAAGACAATATGTTCTTCTTCTGCCATCGCGTGAATTTTGTGTATACCAAAGATCCCGCCGCCACGGATGGACAAAGGCTCTGGCAATTTACGTCCGACAGCCTTTTCTAACTTCTCTTGAAGACTCTTAGCTGTCCCGCTAGGGCGGTCCTTTTTGCGATTGTGATGAAACTCTTCAATTTGAAAATCAAAGCTACGAATTCTCGAAAATACTTCTAGCGCTTCGGCCAAAACGGCAACACCCAAGCTCATGTTAGAAGCCCATAAAACCGGAATACTTTTTGCCGCGCGCTTTAGCGCCGCGTGGTCAGCCGCAGTCAGTCCCGTTGTTCCTGAAACCACAGGAGCTTTGTTTTTCATAGCAACACTTAAAAGTTTTTTTAAAAGCTCAGGACTAGAAAAGTCGATCCAAATATCAACTTCTTTGGCCTCTGGACAGTTCGGTGTCGGGCGCGTGTAAGCAAATTCCGCTAAGGACGCAGATCTGCAAACTGCGAGGTGCAACTCCATATCCGTTTTTGTTTTCAGAATCTCTGTAATTTCTTGCCCCATGCGACCGCTCGCACCGACAAGACCCACTTTCAATTTCTGCTTCATCCTAGATAACTCCCAGAGATTTCATTTCTTGTTTCATTTTTTGTGCAAGATCCTCAGACATGGTCACTAGTGGCAAACGCAGTTCGGGTGATTTAATGATGCCCATAAAGTAGAGCGCCATTTTTACTGGAATCGGATTTGCCTCGACAAAAAGATGATTGATCAAAGCCATGTGCTTTTTTAAGTCTGCATTGGCTTCTTCATATTTTCCATTCGCCACGAGATGTTTCCAATTCACCATCTCTTTTGGAATCACGTGAGTCGCTACGGAAATAACTCCATGACCGCCAGCTTTTAGAAAGTCTACATATGTGCCGTCATCACCTGAAAGTAAAACAAACTCAGGGCTAGTCTTGCGTTTGATTTCCAATGCAAACTCAATATTGCCAGACGCCTCTTTAATGCCGACGATGTTTTGTACTTGGCTGAGCTCTCGAATGCTGTCTGCAGAAAGCGCTGTAATCGTGCGACCAGGAACGTTGTATAGAATCACAGGAATGCTGACGGATTTTGCGACTTCAGTAAAATGTTTCACCAATCCACGCTGAGGAGGCTTGTTGTAATAGGGTACAACCACAAGAACTCCATCTGCGCCAAGAGCCTCCGCTTTTTCTGAGGCTTCTTCTGTTTTGGCGGTGCTGTTAGACCCTGTTCCCATGATCAATGGAAATTTCGGACCAACCATCGCGCGTGCTGCTTTAAAAATTTCTTCTACTTCTTTTTCGGTCAGCGTCGGGCTCTCAGCCGTCGTTCCATTAATAACAAATCCTTCAACGCCGTTTTTTACCTGATGCTGAATAAGATTTTCCAAAGAAGCAAAGTCCACTTTGTCATCTTTGAATGGCGTAATAAGAGCGGTAATTGTAGCTTTAAAGTTTTTCATCGAACGACCTCATAAAAATATTGGAATTCCATAACGAACACCGCTTCGCCGGTCATCAGCGGTTGTGTCCCACCTTCGGGGAACTGCACAACCAAGATACCTCCCGGCATGTGCACATCAAGATTTCGGACTTTGGATTTCATAAATTCCACATAGGCTGCTGCCACAGCCCCTGTGCCACAAGCTTGCGTGTAATCTTCTACGCCCCGCTCAAAGGTAACAGCCTTGATGAGAGCATCTTTTTCTTTCACATAGAACGTGACATTGGCGCCATCCGGGAGAAGGTCCTTGTGGTGCCGCGCTTTTCGCGCCACCTCTTTTAAGTCGGCTGCATGCTTGTAGTTTGAAAGCTGCATTACCAAATGGGGCACGCCCGAATTAACATATGAAAATGTGTGCGGATGTCCATCGATTTCAAGATGCTTGAACTCTTGATAATCCTTCACTGGTGGCATGAGCACTCGCACACGCTCATCGCCAAGAACCTGTGTTGTCACAAGACCCGCGCCGGTTTTAAACTTATAAGTTCCTGTCAGAGCCGAGCTTAAATATTCATTCGCAAAAAGGGCTGCACAGCGAGCGGCATTTCCACACATATCTGCGGCAGATCCATCGGCATTGTAAAAATCCCAAGAGTAATCCGCTCCGTCACCGCCATCTTGCAAAAACAAAACACCGTCCGCGGAAACACCCAGTGTGCGGTCGCAAATCATTTTAACAAACGGAATCCGTTTGATGCGCAGTCGGGATTCAATATCAAGCCAGGTTGAAGTCTTTGTGGCATCGACCAGAACAAATGTATTTCCGGCGCCGGACATTTTGATCAGGGGAATTGGCAAGAAAGCCATTCAAATCACCTTTTCTGATTGTTTTTCTTCTCGTCTTTTTTGTTGAGATAGGTTGGCTCGCCAGTCCCTATAGATGGCGGCTCCAACGGTGGCAAAGGTTTGCCTTTGACCCCACAGGCGGTGATTCCAAAAACAATGAGTGTTGCTAGTAGTGCTTTATTCATTGGTTCCATTTGAGTTTTTTGCGGCTGTCTCAACTTCGGCCACTCTACGACAGAGATTCACGTCTGTCATATACTGTCTGTAAAGAGTTGCCGACATGTTTTTGCATTCTTTAAGATATTTTTGTGCAAAGGCTGGCTTTTCCACACTGCTCGCAACGCGCCATTGCCAGTAGTTCAGCTCTGGATACTTTTCATCGAGCTTTTGCAGCCCCAAAATCATCTCTTTCGCTCTCCCAGGGCTCTTTTCATAGAACGCATACTCTATTTCTAAAGCCTGCCAGTACTTTGCTTGATTTGACTTTTTCGTATCAAAAAGGTCACGGGTCTTCTTAAACTCTTCCCACTGATTCAAGCAAGCCTGCGCTTGGGCTTGAAGCAAGATGAGGTTCTCATCAAAAGAGTCCTGAACGCGTTCTTTGGTAATACTTTCGAGCGCGGCGGAACAATCCCCTTTGATCAAAATCATCCTTTGCATTTCATTAAACAACGTTAAGTTGTCGGCCTCCATTCGGATAGCCTCATTCATTTTTTGCAGCGCTTGCCCCAGGTCTGTGCGACGAAGTGACAGCGCGAGCTCATAGGCTTGTTGCGCACGATCTGAATAAAACAGGTACGACACTTGCTGAAGTGCCTTCTTGAGTTCCTGTGTGTTCCCATTGCGGGCATTTTCTTGTTTGATGGCGCTGACTAAAATATTAATCGCTTGTGAGCGATCTTTTTGCAGGCTGAGGTTGTAGGCTTTTTCGATAATGTCTTTGGAGGTCTCCGCCTTTTTCAATTTACTTTCGGCGGAAACAGCTAGGGTCGCCTTAAAAAAGAAAAGAGCCGCACCAATAAGTGCAGCTCTCTTTACGGAAATCAAAATCATTAGTTTTTATGATATGACTTCAACTCAACAGTCACTTGACCGAACTGGCTAGGTTGGATTGTTTTCAACATGCCAGAAAGTGGGATAAGTTGTGGGTTGATCCAAGCGTTTGTCTCTTGGTTGTTATCTTTGTCTTTGATGCGAGCGTGGATGCAATCGAAAGTTCCAGCGGGAACAGTGATGTGATCTTCAACAACTTCAACGATTTCTACATTTTGCTTAGGAACTTGTTGTTCTTGGCCGTTAACCAACATCTTTTTAATTTCGCCCGTGTTTGGATCCAAAAGGATTTGTGCTTGTTGCTTACCTGCAAAGCCAAGATCCATATCTTGATCCATCCAGAAACCATCATTCGTGATTTCACGCATTTTCATTGTCATAGATCCTTTAATGAAACCCATATCCAATGTGTAGTCATTTTGATCGCCAACTTTCCAGTCCAAACCTTGAGTGTGAGCTTGGTCCATGATGGCAGCTTGTTGAACGTTTCTTACGACGTCGAATACTGTTGGTGCAGCTTGAGCTTGTACAGTTACTGCCAAACCAAGAGCTGCGATGATTGCTTTAAACATGATGTCCTCCTTGAACGGGTGTTTAAGGATTACAATCAGATCATGTTCATATTTGGAGTCAAGTTATGGCGTTTATTCTCTCAAACTATTCACAAGAACTTGACGCGGCTTGCTGCCATTAGCTGGTCCCACAACGCCCTCTTTTTCGAAAATTTCAATAATTCTCGCAGCTCGTGGATAGCCTAAGCGGAACTTTCTTTGTATGAGCGATGCGCTGACTTCTTTTTGATCCGCAGCCCAAGAGAGGATTTCGTCATAGCGCTCGTCGTACTCTTGATCGTCAAAGCCATCGCCACTCGCACCAGCGAAATCTCCGTCACCGCCGCCGCCAGCAAAACCATCAAGTGCTTTCATCGCGAGCGGATCAAACTCTGGCTCTGCTTGATCCGACCAAAATTTAGCAACACCATTGATCTCTGCATCTTTCAGGAAAGGTCCATGGTGACGCATCGGTTTTGCCACGCCGGGAGCGAGGAAAAGCATATCCCCGTTAGCAAGCAACCGTTCTGCACCCATCTCGTCAAGAATGATTCTTGAATCCATCTTGCCCGCAACCTTGAAACTAATACGGCCAGGAATGTTTGTTTTAATCAAACCCGTCACAACTTCTTTACGCGGCGATTGCATTGCCAGCATCAAATGAATACCACACGCGCGAGCCATTTGAGCCAAGCGAATAATCGTTTGTTCCACATTCACTTTGTCCACAGCCATTAGGTCCGCAAACTCTTCAACCACAATTACGATGTAAGGCTGAGGCGTGTAGTAGTACTGTTCAAGTTTCGCAATGCCTTGATTTTCAAGTTCTTCATTAAACTTTTGGTGCTCAGCGATTTTGTCCGCTGGAAGGTTCCCAACCATCTCATTGAACTCTTCCAGTTTGCGCGCGCCGAATTTGGACATCGACTTGTTACGCTTTTCCATCTCTTTGACAGCCCAGCGAAGAGCCGAGACAGCTTTCTTTGGATCCGTCACTGGCGGCATGATCAGGTGAGGCACTTGCGAGAACGCCGCCAGATCCACCTGTTTTGGGTCGACCAAAATTAAACGCAGTGTTTTAGGAGAGTGTTTAAAGAGCATTCCTGTAATCGAGGAAACTGTGAAAACAGATTTACCAGATCCCGTCGTCCCCGCCACCAGCAAGTGAGGCATCTTGCGAAGATCCACGATTTTAGGATCTCCGTTGGCTTGCTTACCAAGCGCGATTGGCAGCTTCAAATCTTCGGACCAGAATGTGTCTTCGGCCAACATGTCTTTTAGATAAACAGTCTCGCGTTGCGCATTAGAGGTCTCAATCCCGACCACGTCGCGTCCCGGAATCGGCGCGATAATACGCAGAGATTCGCTACTGAGCGCCAGAGATAAGTCATCAGCAAGCTCAGTGATTTTGCTGAGTTTAACGTCGGCATTGGGTTTGAATTCAAACATCGTAACTGCAGGGCCGGGTTTCACGGCTACGATCTGACCTTCGACATTGAATTGCTTCAACTTATCCACCAAGAGATCTGCTTTTCTGCGGATCTCTTTCTCGTCCACCTTGATGCGAGTCGCAGGAGGGTCTTCCAGCAATGAGAGTTTTGGCATCTGCCAGTTAGCGACTTTTTGCGGAACGCGGGCCTTTAACACCACCTTGCGCTTAGCAGGGGCTTTCGTCACCGTTGGTTCCATGTCCTCATCATCGTCTTCTTCGATTTCTTCCTCATCCGCTTCGTCATCGAGATTTAATTGCTTAGCCGCAGAAAGATCGGGAAGCGGTGAGGACTTATCCTCAGACTTTTCCACAAAGTCCTCGTTCTTCATGTTGAAGAAACCCTTACCAGCAGCTGTTTCCGCGGCTTTCTTTGTTTTCTTTTTAGGGCCTTCCGAAGCGAACATTTTCTTGATGCGTGCAATGACACCCCAGCCGGAAACCCACTCGTAGGCCTCCATTGGCAGGCGGACCAGTTCTTTCACGGTTTTTTCAGAGTAGAACACCACAAGGAGTGCTGACAAACTCCATAGAACCACTTGTACGCCGGCATAGTTGAAAGCCCGCAAAAGCGATTGAGAAACGCCAAGACCCAAAAGACCGCCCAAGTAGATTTGGTGCGAAAAAATCTTTTTCTCTGGCAAATACAGGGACAGCAAGCTTGAAAGATTGATGATAAGGAGCAGCCCCCAGATAAAGCGAATATTCTTTAAATCGACGTCTTCGCGGCGAAAACCTGCATAGGCAAGCTTTAGAAAGCCCGCCACCAAAAGCCACGAAGTCAGACCAAAAAATTGATAGAGTAAATCAGACAAAAAACTGCCGACAATTCCACAATGATTTGTTGCTTTTAATCCTTGCCCCAGAGAGTTGAGGGACGGATCCATGGGGCTAAAGCTAGCCAAAGCCAGACCCAAAAAGCACGCAAAACCGAGAAAAGAGATGGCGAGAATATCGTGGCGGAATTTTTTTAAAATGAGGTTCATTACAAAAATTTACAGGACATATTACAATAGGGAAAGCTTTGGGGCGCTAGCCTTGACCTTAGGATATGGTCTGGGTACATAGAGTCACGACAAGGGTCCGGAACATGTTAAAAAGCCAGCTAAAAATCAATGAAATTTTCTATAGTATCCAAGGGGAGACGACCTACACAGGTCATCCCACGGTCTTTGTCAGAACCACTGCGTGCAATCTTCGTTGTACCTACTGCGATACAAAATACTCCTACTACGAAGGCGAAAATCAATCTCTTGATGAAATCGTCAACGTCATCAAATCACACAAAACAAAATATGTTTGCGTCACCGGCGGCGAGCCGTTGTTACAAAAACCTGTCCACGCCTTGATGAAGACTTTGTGCGACCAAAATTATTTTGTGTCACTTGAAACAAGTGGCTCTAAGAGTATTGAAGCTGTCGATCCTCGAGTGAAAGTCATTCTCGATGTGAAAACTCCAGATAGTGGCGCCGCAGATTCTTTCTTGATGGACAATCTTCGCTTTGCCAACGCGAGTACAGAATTCAAGTTTGTCATTTGTTCTGAAAGAGACTTCGAGTGGTCAGAAGAATTCTGTCGTCAACATGATTTATTTGAAAAATATGTGGTTTTATACAGCCCATCATACGGCCAAATTGCTGAACGCTGGTTGGCAGAAACTATTTTGCAAAAAAATTCATCTGCGAGGTTGCAATTGCAACTGCATAAGTATATTTGGTCTCCTGAAAAACGCGGAGTTTAGTCAAAAGCCGGCTTGAAGTTTCCTGGCTTTCGATATCAGCAAATTTACAATGAGTAATTGGGAGTTCCATGACGCCGAACCTGAACAGTTCAGACAATCTTTTCGTTGCAAATCTTCAATCTGTAAGCCTTGAGAAGCTTGTAAAAAGCAAACTCGAAGTTTTATTTGCTCAACAAAAAGAAGCACAAGTAGAGCTGAACGGGCTTTATAATGTCGTTATTGAACAGGTTGAAAAACCATTGCTCGAGCTAGCACTCCGCGCCTACAACGGCAATCAGGTGAAAACAGCTCAAATGCTGGGCATCAATCGCAACACCTTGAAAAAGAAAATCGACAATTACAAAATTCGTGTTAAGAAAAATAACTAGTATTGCGTCCTGAGTTTTCATCAGCGGGCCATCTTGTGTAACAGTTGTGATTGTCCCGCACTGTTGAGTTCAGTTTTTCTGGTAATGCCGTGTCTCAGGAGGGGTTATGAGCACACGAATCCCGCCTCAGCATTTGGAGGCAGAACAATCCATCATTGGTGGCTTGATGTTAGATCAAGAGGCCTTCGATCAAGTCGCTGACTTGATCGATACCAATGACTTCTATAAGCCCGCGAATCAAAAAA